>Ga0153982_1000159_pt1 | contig 18132 bp, 19 predicted proteins | sample TSGA066MetaG_FD_104743 | JGI IMG/M metagenome (GOLD analysis project Ga0153982, IMG submission 104743) | Attine ant fungus gardens microbial communities from Georgia, USA - TSGA066 MetaG | ecosystem: Host-associated > Fungi > Mycelium > Unclassified | place: USA: Georgia, Alexander Wildlife...
AATTTAATTAAACATTTAATTCGTAAAACTATTGACAATAAAATAAAAAATTGTTATAATTCAAATGTCTAGACATTTGAACAACTGAATATCTGTATATGATTTTAATATTCTTGACAAGTATTGCTACACTTTATACAATGTAGAAGAGTTTTAAAATTTGGATAGGGTGTGGTTTGTATGAAAAAATTAAAAAGTGATAGTCCAATCCCTCTTTATTATCAGCTCAGAGAAATCATAAGAGATAAAATAATGAATGAAGATTGGGGATATGGAACAGAGATACCTTCAGAATTGAAGCTTTGTGATGAGTTTAATTTATGCAGAGCCACAGTAAAACAGGCAATGGATGGTCTTGTAAACGAAGGACTTATTGTAAGAAAAAAAGGAAAGGGATCTTTTGTAGTCTATCAAAAGATTACAGAAAATTTTCTATTAGAACCAGCTTTCAGTAAGAAAAGTGGAGAAGCAGGACTGAATGATTACTCAACAGTGATTTTTTCAGATTTTACAGAAACTGACAGCAGAATGCAAAAGGCATTGGGACTAGAAAAGAATGAGACAGTGTATCAGATAGAAAGGCTTCATTATATAGATGGGAAGCCAGTTCTTCTAGATACTCACTACATTAATCCAAAATGGGCAGGAAATATTTCAAAGGAAGATATTAGAGAAATAGCTGTGTACAAATATATTGAAAATACCCATGAAAAAAAATTTACTAATTATAAAATAGGGGTACAGGCAATAATGCTTGATCAATATGAAAAAGAACAGTTTGATTTTCCAGAAGTACCTACTGGGATGGTAGTAGAATGTTTGTCTTTCATAGGAAAAGAACCTATAGTATTCAATAGAAGGACTTATAGAGGAGATAGATGTGACCTTTGTTTGGAATTCATAGCTGTTAATCAAAAAATGGAAGTTGTTAACTCAGAAGTTTCTATTGAAGAAAGAAATGGAAAACGTCATTGAAACCTTCAACAAGTATTGAGCTGCAAAAAGTCAGGAATAGAAATCTTTCATGTACTACTTAATTTTAAGTGGGGGGATTATTATGTTAAAGAAAAAGATAGGATTAGCCAATAAAATATTGATTGGGATGATTTTGGGGGCAATAGCTGGACTTGTAGTAGGACCAAAAATAACAGCAATATCTGTTATTGGAGATGTTTTTTTAAGATTACTTAGAATGTCAGTTGTACCTCTTATTTTTGCCAATGTTGTTTTAGCAGTTGCAGGTATGGGAGATTTAAGACGTCTTGGGAAGATTGGAGTTAAACTTATTATTATCTTTTTAGCTACAACATTTGTTGCAGCAGGTATTGGATTATTTTCTGCTCTTGTTATAAGACCAGGAGTAGGATTTGTGATGACAGATGTTAGTGGAGTAGTTGAAAAAGGGGCTCCTACTGTAAGCAGTGTTATTTTAGGATTTTTCCCTGTTAATATAATGCAGTCATTCTCAGAAGGAAATATGCTTCAGATAATTACTTTTGCTATATTTTCTGGTATAGCTATCCTTTTATTAAAAGAAGAAGATAGAAAACGTATGTTGGATATGTTTGGAACTCTTTCTCGTTTTATAATGATGATATTAAAATTTGTTATGGGATTCACTCCATATGGTGTTTTTGCTCTTATGGCGACAACAACAGGAAAATATGGAACAGGTATATTTGGACCATTAGGAAAATTTATAATTACTATTTATATAGGATTAATGATACATGCTTTTATAGTTTATGGTGGAATGTATTTAGCAGCTTCTGGAAAGAGCCCAATTACATTCTATAAAAAAATAGCACCAGTGTGGACTACAAGCTTTGCTACATGTAGTACAGCTGCAACTATTCCAGTATCTATAAAAGTCTGTGAAGATGAATTAAAATTGAAAAAAGATATAGCTGGATTTACTATTCCAGTAGGGGCAACAATGAATATGGATGGAAATGGGCTATGGTATGGAGTAGTAGCAGTATTTGTATCTCAAGTACTAGGTATTGAAATGTCTTTATATCAGATGTTTATAGCTGTGTTTACAGGTGTATTAATGACTTTAGGAAGTCCTGGTATCCCTGGTGGAATATTTGTTGCAACAACTATTTTTCTTACAACTTTAGGATTACCAATAGAATTTGTTGGTCTTTTGGGTGGAATCTTCCGTATAATGGATATGGGAATCACTACTGTAAATGTAGTGGGATCTGTAGTCGTAGCTGCTGTATTAGATGCTGGGGAAAGAAAGAATGAGCAGAGAGAAGCAGTTGAGGAGGGGCAGTAATGAGAGAAAAAGTTGTAGGAATATTAGGAGGAATGGGTCCTGAGGCTACTATAGATCTTTTTTCTAAAATAGTAGAAGAAACTCATGCAAAATGTGATGAAGATCATTTGAGAATAATAATAGATAATAATCCAAAAATGCCAAGCAGACAAGATGCAATTATGAAAGGGACAGAAAGTCCAGTTGCAGCTATGGTTGCCACAGCAGAGAACTTAAAAAAAGCAGGGGCTGATTTTATAATAATTGGGGCAAATACAGCACATTATTTTTATGATGAAGTTGCCAGCCAGGTAGATATACCGTTTTTACATATAATAGAAGAAGCAGTTAAAGAAATGATGCGTCAGGTGCCAGGAATAAAAAAAGTGGGGGTAATGGCTACCAATGCAGCTGTAAAGATTAAATTGTATGATAAATGCTGTGCAAAGTTTGGAATAGAAGTGATAGCTGCAGAAGAAAAAGTACAAAATAAAATACATGATACTATATTTGACTTTAAATACAATGGGGTTACAGAAAAAAATGTAAAAGATGCCACAGATTGTGCTGAATATTTTATAAAAAATGGAGCAGAGGCATTAATAATGGGATGCACAGAAATTCCAATTATATTAAAAGGGAAGAGTTTTACAGTGCCTCTTATAGATCCTAATGATATTATAGGAAAAGTGGCAGTAGCTTACGCAAAAAATAAATATGAGTTATAATAGAAATATGGTGGTTCAAAGTTATTTTGAACCACCATATTTTCTATTTTTTTAAAGAGAATTTTTTTAAGAATTCATTTTTTTCTCTTACAAAAAGCTTTCCTTCAGCTTCTTTACAGATGTAAACTACCACTATTAATCCATCTCTTTCATTGGTACAGTCTATCGCTTCACTTACAGCCTGATATTCTCTTCCATTTTTATTATTTATCCAAAGTGAATTTTTTTCTATTATCATTTTTCCTCATTTCTATTTAAAAAGTTTTTTCTTATAATATCCTTCAGCCATATAAATAGCAGCAAGAGGGTTATGTCCCAGTACTCTGTCTTTTACTGCGAATATTGTAACAGGAGCTTCTGAATGTTTCAAGAACAGAGAATCATGTCCTACACAAAGCCCTAAAAGTATATTTAATTGGGTTCCAGATTTATTTAAAAGTTTTGCCTGACCAATAGGATTGCACATAGGCTCATAAGTACAAGGTCTTACTTGTTCTTCATTGGAGATATTAATAAATTCTTTAAGAATAGAACCATTTTTACATGATAAAGACTCTACTTCAAATCCATGATTTCTAAGTATAGAAGCAAAAATTTTTGCTTCTTTTGAAAGCCCCACACAAAAAGCAAGTCCAAGTTTTTTATATCCACATTTATTAGCAAAATTTATTATTTCCTCTACTCTAGTCTGTTTACAGTATCCCTCACTTTCAACAAGGGCTGAATTATGAGCAAGCTTCATATTCTCTTTCTCAAGATAGAATTTTTTGATATCCTCAATATTGTCAAGTTCTCTGCATGGACAATTGAGAGGAGCTTCAGCAAGATTTCCAGTTCTGCAAACATATTTAGTACAAACGTCACAAGTGTACATAAAATCATCTCCTTAAATATATATTAAATTTTAATTTCTAACCATTTTTCAATATCATTAAAAACTTCATCTCTATTTATTTCATTATGTAATTCATGTCTTGCATTTTTATATAAATGACATGTAACATCTTCAAAATTTATTTTATTATAGAATTTCTCAAGCTCTATAACACCTTTTCCAAACTTTCCAACAGGATCCATATCTCCTGATATTATCATTATAGGAAGTTTTTTAGATATGTTTTTGAAATCATCTTCTAAATAGAGGGAATTTAGAAATTTAAAGAAAGTAGTATAAAAAGTACTGCTGTAAGTAAAATCGCATAAGTCGTCATTACAATATTTTTTTACTTCTTCAATATCTCTAGAAAGCCATGAATTTTCATTATAGTAATATTCAGATCTTGTTTTACTATTGGAATTTAAAAAAACAAGTTTTTTAATTATATAAGCTCTCCTGTTTCTATATATCATATCTAAAAGATAACTTGCTACTTCTCCAGTTTTCCATAAAAAAGGCTGTTTATAACATGAACCGCAAAATATATATCCATCTATTTCAGTCCAACAGGTTTTCATATGCTCTTGTGCAATGAAGGATCCCATACTATGTCCAAATACAAAAAAAGGAGTATCAGGATAATCTCTTTTCAATTTTTTAGTATATTCTGTTTGTTCTTTTATTAAGACAGGAAAGTCATTTTGAAATATCCCTAGCTCCTCTTTTGCTGCAACATTGTTTCCATGATGTAAATGCTCATGTAAAAAGACAAGATAACCTCGTTCTGTAAAATATTTAAAGAAATGAGTATATCTTCCTTTATGTTCACTCATTCCATGTATAACTTGTATAATTCCTTTTATATTTTCTGCCATAAAATTTCACCTCTGTAATATTATTATATCTTATAAATAGTAAAAATAAAATAAAATTACATATATAATTTTATAGTAAGCACTTGTTAAAAATTAGAAAAAATATTATAATTAATGTGAATGAACAGAAAATTTGCTAAAAAATAAAAGAAGAAATATGATATTTTAGTATAATTATATAAGTTTAAAATAATTTTAAAGGAGTGATTTACATTATGAACACATTATTAGAAAGTTTTCTTACAGATATTTTTGCTGCTCTTCCAGGGCTAGTGATCAGAGGATTGATTCTGATAATTTTATTTATAATTTGGCCTAAACTTTTAGGAATAATTTTAACAACTTATAAAAAAACACTTGAAAAGAAAAATGTTGACCCATTACTTGAAAGCTTTACAGTTTCGTTACTTAAAACAGTTGCTTACATAGCTCTATTCTTTGTAGTAGTCAGTGTAATAGGAATAAAAGCAACATCTCTTGTTACAGTTTTAGGTACTGCAGGTATCGCAGTTGGTTTAGCTTTACAGGGAAGTTTATCTAATTTGGCTGGAGGAGTTCTTATTCTTTTCTTCAAACAATTTTCAAAAGGAGATTATATCTCTAATAATGGAGGAATAGAAGGTACAGTAGATCAAATACATATTCTTTATACTACTCTTGTTACAACAGATAACAAAGTAATTGTAGTTCCTAATGGGCAACTTGCAAATAATGCAATAATAAACTATTCTAGAAAACCAGAAAGAAGACTGGATATGGTATTTTCTGTATCATATGATACTTCAGCAGATAAAGCTAAAGAATTATTGAGACAAATAGCAGAAAATCATCCAGCAGTCTTAAAGGATAAAGCAATAACAATAAGAATGGCTAAGCAAAATGCAAGCTCTCTTGATTTTAATTTTAGAGTTTGGGTGAAGAGTTCAGATTACTGGGATACATTATATGACTTCAATGAAGAGGTAAAAAGAGTCTTTGATGAAAATGGCGTAGAAATCCCATATCAGAAAATTGATATATACAATAGAACTGAAAAGTAATATTTATAAAAAATATCTTTTTTTATGTGACAAAATTCTTAAATTTGTGCTATAATAATCAAAATATATATACAAAGTTTTTTTGGCTATTAAATTTTGATTTTATGAAGTATAAATATTAAGTTTTTATGAAAAAGGAGAGGGATATGAACGGAAAAATAGTAAAAGAAGCTATTACATTTGATGATGTACTATTGGTGCCTGCAAAATCAGACGTTTTACCACATGAGGTAAGTCTAAAAACCAATCTTACAAAGGACATAGTACTTAATGTACCAGTTCTTAGTGCTGCAATGGATACTGTTACTGAATCAGATTTAGCTATCGCTTTAGCAAGACAAGGAGGGATTGGATTTATTCATAAAAATATGAGTATAGCTGATCAGGCTGCTGAAGTAGACAGAGTAAAAAGAATTGAAAGTGGAATGATAAGAAACCCTGTTACTTTAAAAGAAGATTGTACAGTAGGGTTTGCTGAAGATTTGATGAGAAGATATAAAATATCTGGACTTCCAGTTATAGAAGATGATGGAAAACTTATAGGTATAGTTACAAATAGAGATATAAAATACCATAAAGATATGGAGCAACTTGTTGGTGAGATAATGACTAGAGAGAATCTTATCACAGGTTCAGTAGGAACTACTTTAGAGCAGGCAAAAGAGGTTCTTCTCTCTAATAGAATAGAAAAACTTCCTATAACTGATGAGGCAGGATATCTAAAAGGTCTTATTACAATAAAAGATATAGATAATCTAGTAGAATATCCAAATGCTTGTAAAGATGCTCATGGAACTCTTAGAGTAGGAGCAGCAGTAGGAATAGGAGCAGATACTTTAGAAAGAGTAGAAGCTTTAGTAAGAGCAGGGGTAGATATTATCACTGTTGATTCTGCACATGGTCATTCTGCAGGAGTTATAAAGAAAATAAGAGAAATAAGAGAAGCCTTTCCAGATTTAAACTTAATTGGTGGAAACATAGTAACTGCAGAAGCTGCATTAGACCTTATAGCAGCAGGAGTAAATGCAGTAAAAGTAGGTATTGGACCAGGATCAATCTGTACAACAAGAGTTGTAGCAGGGGTAGGAGTTCCTCAACTTACAGCTGTAAATGATGTATACCAAGTATGTAAAGATAGAGGTATAGGAGTAATAGCTGATGGAGGAATAAAACTTTCTGGAGATATTGTAAAAGCACTAGCTGCTGGAGCAGACTGTGTAATGCTTGGAGGACTTTTAGCTGGAACTAAAGAGGCACCAGGAGAAGAAATCATCCTTGAAGGAAGAAGATATAAAATATATGTGGGAATGGGTTCTATTGCTGCAATGAAGAGAGGATCAAAAGACAGATATTTCCAAAATGATGCTCAAAAACTAGTTCCAGAAGGAATAGAAGGACGTATTGCATACAAAGGAAATCTTAAAGATGTGGTATTCCAACTTTGTGGTGGTATCAGAGCAGGTATGGGATACTGTGGAACACCAACTATAGAAGATCTTAAAATAAATGGAAGATTTATAAAAATAACAGGAGCAGGATTAAAAGAAAGCCATCCACATGATATTACTATAACTAAAGAGGCTCCAAACTATTCTAAATAGGATATGTTTCCTCTTGGGACTAATTTATTTTATTTTTAAGTTTAAGGAGAGGAAAAGTGAAAAAAAGAACAAGAATAATAATTTTTTTATCAATTGTATTTGCATGTAGCTCACAGATTTTTGCTGAAGGGCTCAGAGAGATAAAAACTTTGGATGAAATTAATAAAGGAACAACATCAAAATCTAATGTATCAAAACCTGTATCGAATATAAATATTGGGTTGAAACCTTTAGAAAAATTGAACACATTAGAAAAAAAAGAAGATATAGAAACTGAAACAATTATTGAAGAAAAAAGTACTGAAAGTGAAATTAAATTAACTGATGCACAGAAAGCACTTCAAAAAAGCGGAGTAAGAATAATAGATATTAGTAAAAAAGTTCATGGGGATAATAAACTTGTCTATGCTCAAGGAGAAGATAAACCTTTTACTGGAGAATTTGGACTGTTTATTGGAGATATCATTGAATATAGCGAAGCTTATGTTAATGGAAAGCTGAATGGTGACAAGGTATGGTATTCTGATGAAGGGAATATTGTTATGACAGAAAGCTATATAGATGAGAAATTAAATGGTGAACAAAAATCATATTATTCAGACGGAAATATAAAGGCAATCACAAAATATAAAAATAATAGAGTTACAGGAATTGAATTTTTTGCTCAAAATGGAAAACTTCTTCATAAAAGTGATATGAGTGCTGGAACTGGAGAATGGAAATTTTTCTGGGACAATGGAAAAATACTGGAAGAAGGAAAATACAAGAACTGGGTTAAAGACGGTACATGGAAAAGATATCAAGAAGATGGAACTGTTGACAGCATAGCTGTTTATGAGAATGGAAGATTAAAAAACCAGACTTGGAATTAATGAAAATATTTAAAGCTGCAAGTAGTTTAAACTGCTTACAGCTTTTTTTTTCTTTACTGATATGATATAATTAAAAGAATTGGAAAATAAGGAGAAAAGGTATGGATATAAGAACAATAGAAAAAAGTAAGAAATGGGGATATATGTTCTATATCTCATACAATGGACAAAAATTTCAATCTTTTGATGAAATGGAAGGAAAGAAGAGCATAAAAGGAAAATTTAAAGAGATAATGAAAACTATTGGATTTACTTGGGCAAAAGGGATACAACAGGCAGGTAGGACAGATGCAAAAGTAAGTGCAAATGAAAATATTCTCTATGTTAGCAGCAATTTTAATGGAAATATAAATAAAGTGCAGGAGGAGTTTAATAAAAATTCTGATACTGATTTAAAAGTTACCATGATAAAAAAAACTTTTCCTAACATTATACTTCCAGATATGATAGAAAAAAGAGAATATATATATTCATATCCTGAAAAACTTATTAAAAATACAGAAAAAGAGATAGAAAAACTTTGTGAAGAACTTAGTGGAACATATGATGTAAGTGAATTTACTGATAAAAAAGGACTTGAACTTAAAGAACATATAAGAGAAGTGAAGATTAAATATGAAAAAGGAAAACTGAGGTTTACAGGAAATTCTTTTATGCCTAAACAAGTGAGAATAATGTCTGGATACATACTTATAGGAAAAAAAGAACCTCTTATGGGAAAATATCTGACTCTTGAGAAAATATACTTAAAAGATGAAATGAAAAATATAATTTTCCAGGAAATTTCAGATAAATCAGAAGAAAATGTGATTAAAATTGAAAAAACAGCAGATGATAGTTTATATATTTTCTATGTACCTCAGGGAAAAAGAGGGGAATTTATAGGAAAAAATGGCAAGAATATAAAAGAAATGAAGAAGAAATATGGAGATATAGTAGTGAGGGAGATCTAAATGTTAAATAGGCTCAGACAAGGGATCATCTATATATTTGGAAAATATGATGGGGAAAAAGATGAAGTTGTAAAAAAAATCCTTTCTGAAGATGAATTTAAGATTTTTGATACTATGATGGAGTATGACAAGGTCCATTCTTTTAGATTGTTAAATTTTGTTAAAGAGAATGAAATATTAAAAGATGATATTTTATATTGGAAACTTGCTCTTCTACATGACAGTGGAAAAGGAGAAACTACATTTCTTAAGAGAATGAAAAAAGTAGTTATAGGAGACAGAAAACTTGAAGGTCATACTGAGAATGCCTATGAAAAATTAAAAAAAATAAATAAAGAGTTGGCTCAATTATGCAGGATACACCATGACAAAAGTAATGATGTCAAGATGAGAGAATTTCAAAAATTAGATGATAAGTAAAAAAGACAGGTAATTTTAGTAAGAAAATGATAAAATAAAATGTAATAAGAAAAAAGTGAGGAAAATATGAGAGTAAATTTAGATAAATATTTATTAAAAGTTGAAAAACCAGCGCAATATTTGGGAAATGAAATAAACAGTATACATAAAGATGAATTTAAAGCAAGAATGTGTCTGTTTTTTCCTGACATATATGAAGTTGGGATGTCTAATTTAGGAATAAGAATTCTATACAGCATTATGAATAGAGTAGATGGATTTTCTTTAGAAAGAGGATTTTCTCCTATGGAGGATATGGAAAATCTGATGAGAGAAAATGGAATTCCAATGTTTTCTCTGGAAAGTAAAACTCCACTGAAAGAATTTGATGTTGTAGGATTTTCATTATCATATGAAATGTGTTATCCAAATGTATTAAATGCTTTGGATTTAGCAGGGATACCAGTTGAAAGCAAGGATAGAGGGGAAGAATATCCTCTGATAATGGCAGGAGGAACATGTATGATGAATCCTGTACCTATGGAAAAATTCCTTGATTTTATAGTGATAGGAGATGGAGAAGATGTTATGGTAGACATAGCCAAAGTCCTGACAGCCAATCATGATAAAAGTAAAATAGAAAAATTAAAATTAATAGAAGGTTTTGATGGGGTATATATTCCAATACTTCATAAAGGTAAAAAAAGAATAAAAAGAGCCATTGTTGAAGATCTTAATAAAACTGAATTTTACGATGATCAACTTGTACCATATATAAATATAGTACATGATAGAGCTTCTGTAGAAATACAGAGAGGGTGTACAAGAGGTTGTAGATTCTGTCAGGCTGGAATTGTATATAGACCTGTAAGAGAAAGAAGTTTTAAAAATAATTGTGAGCTTATAGAAAAAGTGATAAAAAATACAGGATATTCAGAAATTTCACTTTCATCTTTGAGTAGTAGTGATTATAGTAAAATAGATGATCTTATAAAAGGATTGAAAAACAGATATGAGAATAGAAATCTTGGGATATCACTTCCGTCTTTAAGGATGAATCCATATTCTGTACAAGTAGCAGATGATATCAGTGGAGGAAAGAGAACTGGATTTACATTCGCTCCAGAAGCTGGGTCACAAAGGCTGAGAGACATAATCAATAAAGGTGTAGAAGAGGAAGATGTACTGGATACTGCAGAAGCTGCTATAAGAGGAGGATGGGAAAATCTTAAATTCTATTTTATGATAGGACTTCCTTTTGAAACAGATGAAGATGTGGCAGAAATATTTGAGCTTGCTTCTAAAGTTATAAAGAGATGCAGACCTATAAGTAAAAGAATAAATGTAACAGTGAGTGTTTCAAACTTTGTTCCAAAACCTCATACACCATTTCAATGGGCAGAACAAATGGATATAGAAGAAATGAAGAGAAAACATAGAATATTGAAAGACTTGTTTAGGACATCAAAACATTGTACTTTGAGAATACATGATATGAGAAAATCCTATCTTGAAGGATTTCTTTCAAGAGGGGATGAAAGAACAGGAGATCTTATAGAACTTGCTTGGAAAAAAGGGGCAAAGCTTGATGATTATAAAGATAATTATGATATTTGGAAATCATCTGCTGATGAGCTTGGAATAGATGAAAAAGATTATCTAGGAGCAAGGGATTTAGAAACTGATCTTCCATGGGATATGGTAGACATAGGAGTAGAAAAAAGTTTTCTTTTAAGAGAATATAAAAAAGCAGAAGAGGGAGCATTGACACCAGATTGCAGAGAAATATGCTCTGGATGTGGAATGAAAAAAAGATTTCCTAACTGCTTAAAAATAGCAACAGAATAATAAAAAAAATTAAAATTGGAGGAGAGAAAATGGTAAATCTAGGAAATGATTGGGATGAAGTACTAAAAAGTGAATTTGAAAAGGAATACTATCAAAAATTGAGAAAATTTCTAATAGCAGAATATAAGACTGAGACTATTTATCCAAAAATGGAAAATATATTTTCAGCATTAAAACTTACTAGTTATAAAGATTGTAAGGTATTGATTTTAGGGCAAGATCCTTATCATGGTCCTAATCAGGCACATGGGTTAGCATTTTCAGTGAATATAGGGATAAAAACACCTCCTTCATTACAAAATATGTATAAAGAACTTAGGGATGAGCTAGGATTGTATGTTCCAAATAATGGATATCTGATTCCTTGGGCAGAACAAGGAATACTTCTTTTAAATACAGCTCTTACAGTAAGAGCAGGAGCAGCAAATTCTCATTCAAAAATAGGTTGGGAAATATTTACAGATAATATAATTAAGTATTTAAACGATAGAGAGGATCCAGTTATATTTGTTTTATGGGGAGGAAATGCAAGAAAGAAAAAATCTTTTATTAATACAGATAGACATTATATACTTGAAGCAGCACATCCAAGTCCTCTATCAGCCCATAATGGATTTTTTGGCTGTGGTCATTTCAAAAAAATAAATGAAATATTAAATAGTTTAGGTAAGGAAGAAATCAATTGGCAAATAGAAAATGTATAATTGGAATTGTATATCAGTTTATCTTTTATTTAAGTTGTATTAAATAAATGTTGTTGTCACAAATATGACACAGATGTCTAATATAATTGTGTAAAAGAGGTTATAAACTGGAGGCTAATTATGAAGTATATTAGTATGTTGATTTTAATATTTTCTATTTCTACTCTATGTACATATGCTGATGAAATCATAATTGATGGATGTACTGTTTACTTCAATGAATTAAACAATGAGCAGAAAGAAGAAGTGATAGAGCTTAGAGAAGATCTTTTAGTCAAATCTAATGAAATAAAAGACCAACTGAAAAGTATTAGATATAAAATACAGCAGGAAATGAGAAAAGAAACTCCAGATTGGAGTTATATGGATGATCTTAATAAGAGATTTTTTGCTTTACAAGGACAGCTTACAAATGAACTTTTAAAGTATAAAAGTAAATTAGAAGAAATCACATACCAAAATAATTCAAAACAAAATCCTTTAACTACTATAGATTAGTCTTTTTCTATGAAAATGATAAAATTTATGTTAGAATTATTACAGTATCAAAATTTCTTTTTAAGGAGAATATAAGATGGAAAAATTTCTTAATGGACTGGAATATGAAATTTTAAAAGATGTAGTTAAAGAAGAAGATTATACTGATATAGAGTATGATTCTAGAAAAATAAAAACTGGGGATATATTTGTTGCTTTAGAGGGTGCAATATCTGATGGGCACAATTATATAGAACAAGCAGTAAAAAATGGAGCTAAATGTATTTTAGTGTCTAAAAAAATAGAAACTGCTTTCCCAGTAAAATATATTTGGATCAAAGATCTAAGAAAAAAATTAGGAGTGTTAGCTTCTAATTTTTATAATTGGCCTCAAAAAAATTTAAAAATTATAGGAATAACTGGAACAAATGGAAAGACAACAACAACTTACCTTATAGAATCTATATTGGGAAGCAATAAGACAGCAAGGATAGGAACAGTAGAATATAAAATAGGAGATGAAGTAATAGAAGCTCCTAATACCACTCCAGAATCTTTAGATATAGTGAAAATGTGTAAGAGATCTGTAGAAAAGGGAATGGAATACCTTGTAATGGAAGTGAGCTCTCATGCTCTTGAACTAGGAAGAGTAGATATGCTTGAGTTTGATGTAAGTATGTTTACCAACCTTACTTTAGATCATCTTGATTTCCATAAAACTATGGAAGACTACTTTCAAGCCAAAAGAAAATTATTTACAATGATGAAAAGTGGCTGTGAAAAAAATTGTGTTATTAATGTAGATGATCTATATGGAAAAAGACTTTCTTCAGAATTTGGAGGAATATCTTATGGTATGCATAATGAAGGAAGAATAAGAGGAAAAATACTGGAGTTTCATGGAGATGGACAGGAAGTAGAAATTAACATTGACAATTTTTCAATAAAAACAAAACTGGCTATACTTGGAAGATATAATGTATATAATGTACTGGGAGCATTATCTATAGCATTGCTTTTGGGAATTGAAAGAGATGTTGTTTTAGATAAAATAAAAGAATTAAAAGGAGCACCAGGAAGATATGAATTAGTAAACTGTGGACAAGATTTCACAGTAATAGTAGATTATTCTCATACTAGTGATGCACTTGAAAATATATTGAAAAGTATAAATGAATTAAAAAAAGGAAAAATAATAACAGTCTTTGGTTGTGGTGGAGATAGAGATCCAAGTAAAAGACCTGTTATGGGAGAAATCGCTGAAAGATTAAGTGATATTGCAATAGTGACATCAGATAACCCCAGAACAGAAGATTCTCATAAAATAATTGAACAAGTACTGGAAGGAATGAAAGGAAAAAATCATATTGTAGAAGAGGATAGGGATCATGCTATATCAAAAGCTGTAGAATTAGCAGACGCAAAAGATATCATTCTTATAGCTGGAAAAGGACATGAAACTTATCAAATACTAGGTAGAAAAAAAATACATTTTGATGATAGAGAGATAGCTAGAAGAGAGATAGTGAAAAAGAAAAAGATGAAATAAGGGGGAATCATGCTAGTAAGTGAAGTGAAAAAAGTTAAAGTAGGAAAAAATGTAGAGATTGGTGGAAATAATAGATTCACTTTGATAGCAGGTCCATGTGTAATAGAATCTGAAGAATTAGTGATGGAAGTAGCAGGAAAAGTAAAAGAAATATGTGATAGATTAGGAATAAACTATATATTTAAAGCTTCTTTTGATAAAGCTAATAGATCATCTATCCATTCATATAGAGGACCTGGAATAGAAGAGGGACTTAGAATATTACAAAAAGTAAAAGATACATATGGTCTCCCAGTTGTAACAGATGTACATGAAGTATGGCAATGTAAAAGAGCAGCAGAGGTAGTAGACCTTATACAAATACCAGCATTTTTATGCAGACAGACAGATTTACTGATAGCAGCAGCTGAAACAGGACTTCCTGTAAATGTAAAAAAAGGACAATTTCTTGCTCCATGGGATATGAAAAATGTAGTAACTAAAATGGAAGAAAGCGGAAATCCCAATGTTATGCTTTGCGAAAGAGGAAGTACATTTGGATATAATAATATGGTAGTAGATATGAGAGCTTTTATGGAAATGAGAAAATTTGGATATCCAGTAGTATTTGATGTAACTCATGCAGTACAAAAACCAGGAGGATTGGGAACAGCTACTTCTGGAGACAGAGAATATGTTTATCCATTAATGAGAGCAGGACTTGCAATAGGTGTAGATGCAATATTTGCAGAGGTACATCCAAATCCAGAAAAAGCTTTGTCAGATGGGCCTAATATGCTTTATTTATCTGAGCTTGAAGAGATACTGAAAATGGCAGTAAAGATAGATGATCTTGTAAAAGGAAGATAATAGGAGATGACAAAGGAAATGGATATAATCAATTATGCCAAAGAAGTTTTTGATTCAGAAATAGAAGAATTAAAAATAGTAAGGGATAAAATAAATAGAGAAATAATAGATGTAGTAGAAGAAATACTAAAATCAGAAGGAAAAGTAGTAGTAACAGGTATTGGAAAATCAGGATTGATTGGAAAAAAAATAGCTGCTACACTTGCTTCTACAGGAACACATTCAGTATTCATGAATTCAGCAGAGGGGCTTCATGGAGATCTTGGAATGATATCTAAAGAAGATATAGTTATAGCTATATCAAATAGTGGAAATAGTGATGAAATAGTTGCTATACTTCCATCTATAAAAAAAATAGGCGCAAAGATAGTCGCTATGACTGGAAATAGAAATTCAAAACTTGGAAGAGAAGCAGATTATATACTAAACATAGGAGTGAAAAGAGAGGGATGTCCTCTTAATCTTGCTCCAATGTCATCTACAACAAGTACATTAGTAATGGGAGATGCTCTTGCAGCAATTCTTATTAAAAAAAGAGATTTTAAACCAGAAAATTTTGCATTATATCATCCAGGAGGAAGTCTGGGAAAAAGACTTTTAATGAAGGTAAGAGATGTAATGCATAAAGAAGATATGCTTCCTTTATGTGATAAAGAGAGTATGATAGATGATGTAATACTAACAATGACAGATAAAAGACTTGGAGCTGTCTGTGTGATGAATGGAGACCTGATGGTTGGGATAATCACAGAGGGAGATATAAGAAGAGCTTTAAAGAGAAGAGAAGAATTTTTTGGATTTAAAGCAAAGGATATTATGACAAGAAACTTTACTAAGGTAGATAGTGAAAGTATGGCAATAGATGCTTTGGAACTTATGGAAAACAGAGAAAGCCAAATATCAGTTCTTCCTGTATTTGATAAGGATAAATTAGTAGGAATGGTAAGAGTACATGACCTTCTGAATGTTGTAGGAAGATAATTGGAAAATAGTTGACATGGGAAGTAAATTTTTATATAATCTTAGATATACATAAAAATTAAAATTTTAAGGAGTGATAATAATGATAACTAAAGATATGAATATTCTTGAAGCAGTTCAACAATACCCTGTATTAGCAGATGTATTCAGAAAACATGGATTAGGATGTGTAGGATGTATGATAGCTGCTGGAGAAACTCTAGGAGAAGGAATTTCTGCTCATGGATTAGACGCAGATGCTATAATAGCTGAAGCTAATGAATTAGTAGCAGCACAAAAATAATTATATTAAAATTACCAAAAATATGAGGCAGATTATATAAAAATCTGCCTTTTTTAGTATCTACAAGCCATTTTTATAAAATATATTATTGACAAATAAGAAATCATATGATATTATAATTAATGCGTGGAAGGTTATCCTAATTGGTAAGGAACCGGTCTTGAAAACCGGCGTCGCAAGACTTCAGAGTTCGAATCTCTGATCTTCCGCCAGATCTGATGGTGAAGTGGCAGAGTGGCCTAATGCACTCCCCTGCTAAGGGAGAGTACCTATAAACGGTACCGAGAGTTCAAATCTCTCCTTCACCGCCATTTGTAAATTCAGGTAGGCAACTACCTTTTTTTTATACAAATCCTGTGCATCCATAGCTCAATTGGATAGAGTGTCTGACTACGGATCAGAAGGTTAGGGGTTCGACTCCTCTTGGGTGCGCCATTCTAAATCTAATATTAAAAAATGAAAAAGCTAATATTATTAGCTTTTTTTTATTTTGTATTTTTTACATAATAAACACATATTTTTACGTTTTTTTAATTTTTTTTACGAAATTTTTTTAAAAAATACGTTTTTATTGAAAAAAAATCAATTGTATGATATTATCTATATAAAAAGGAAGAGATGGTGAAAAATGTATTATTCAGAAATAACAAAAATAATTGAAGCAGGCTTGGATAAAGATAAAGATAAAGTGAGAAGTTTTGCAATATTACTTGCAGATAAACTAAAAGAAGATGGAGAAAAAAGAGCAAGTGATAAAATAAAAAGTATTATTCAAAAAAAATCCATGGGAGGACTTGTTACAGATTCTTTGGTTGCACCTCCGATTGATCAAGAGAGTAGAATGAGTATAATTGATATAAGCAAGGGAAAAGAAGATAATAATTTAGTCTTATCTGATGCAATTTTGTCTAAATTAGAAGATTTTCAAGATACTATAAAAATAAAAGATAAAATGAATGAAATAGGTTTAGATTTCGATATGTCACTATTGCTTTACGGACCACCAGGATGTGGGAAAACAAGTATTGCGTATTATTTGGCAAACAAATTAAATTTGCCATTAGTAACAGCAAGATTAGATACTTTAGTTTCATCTTTGTTAGGAAATACTGCTAAAAATATTAGAAGAATTTTTGATTATGCTAAAAAACAACCATGCATACTATTTTTAGATGAATTTGATGCTATAGCTAAAGCAAGAGATGATAAACAAGAAATGGGAGAATTAAAAAGAGTGGTTAATAGTTTGTTACAAAATATGGATGACTATAGTAAGGAAGGTATTTTAATTGCTGCAACAAATCATCAAGAACTTCTTGATTCAGCTATCTGGCGAAGATTTCAAAGTGTTGTTGAAGTTTCAAAACCAGGCAAAGAAGAAATTTTAAAAATTATGAATAATATGTTAGTAGATTTTAAGAAAGATTTCAGTGAAGATAATAAAAGAATAGAGATAATTCAAAAGATAATGTTAGGCTTATCTTATTCTGATATAAAAAATATATTACAAAATTTAATAAAAAAATATTTTATTAAAAATAAAATGGAAATAGAGTTTGTAGAATTATTAGTAGAGATTTATCTCTTTAAAAATCACAGTAATTTTGAAACTTCAGATGTAATAAATTTTCTTTACAGTGCAGGAGTTACACAAATAAAAATAGCAGAATATTATGGTGTTTCAGTAAGACAAATTAGAAATTATTTGGATAAGGAGACCAACTATGAAAAGTCAAGATAAAAATAAATAATTTTCATTTTGATTTTTCTACATTACAAAATTAGAGTTCATAAAACTCTTAATAAATTAATTAGCTTAAAAACTTTTTAAAT
>Ga0153982_1000160_pt1 | contig 18091 bp, 13 predicted proteins | sample TSGA066MetaG_FD_104743 | JGI IMG/M metagenome (GOLD analysis project Ga0153982, IMG submission 104743) | Attine ant fungus gardens microbial communities from Georgia, USA - TSGA066 MetaG | ecosystem: Host-associated > Fungi > Mycelium > Unclassified | place: USA: Georgia, Alexander Wildlife...
AAGTAACTATTACATCACTACTTTTGACTTTCCTTTTTCTAAGAATTATATCAGTTACACAATATTTTATAAGCACAATATGGCTAGTAAAAAGAAGTATTATATTCACAGCAAAAACTAAAAAATATACATCCTCATATTCATTGCCTATTTTTCCTATATTAAGTCCAAAAATAACTATAGTAATAGGAATACATACAATGTAGTAAAGTATTAAAATTATTGCTTTTAATGCTCCATCTTTAAAAATAAGATTTTTTCTTCCTATAACAATTATTGGAAATATGCTCACAAAAAGTACTGGAATTTGTTTAAAAGTCTGAAAATTTAATTTAAATATATTTATGGATTTCATACTGCATAGCTGAGATATTATAGGAAGAAAAACAGATATAGCTGCTGTCATTTTTATAAGAAAAATTATAAAATCATAATTTTCACTTTTTTTAGCTAAGTCTATTATCATTTTCATCTTAGATTTAAAATCAAGATTTTCTTTTACAATATCTACTACATACCCAAGATCTAAATCTTCAGTAAGCATCCTAAATAATTTCTCTTTTATGTTATTTAATTTCATTTTTCACCCTATTTATATGTACTTCCCCTATATCAAAAAATCTTTTTTTTCCTGATACTTCTACTTCTAATCTTCCATCTTGAGCTATTTCATTAACTTTTCCAATTACAGTTTCATTTATACTTACAATGCTTACTATTTTTCCTTTGAGATAATTTTTATTATTTATCTCCTCCAATATATATTTCCATTCTCCATCACAAAATCTTTTATAATATTTTTTAAATTCATCTATTACAGTAAATATGATATCTTCTATTATATAATTTTTTCCTGTTTTATTTTTTAAAGATATGGCTACTTCATCAATTGTTCCTAGTTCTTTATTATTTACATTTACTCCTATTCCTATGATAAAAAAATCATTTACTTTTTCTACAAGTATCCCTGAAAGTTTTTTATCATCTAAATAGATATCATTTGTCCATTTAAATTTTAAATCCAGCTCTTCTATTCTTTTAATTCCTCTCAGTACAGAGATACCTATGACAAGAGGCAGTTTGGAATATTCTTCTATTGAAATATTCTTATCAATTTTTAATGAAAAACTGAAAAGAGCCATCCCTTTACTAGAAGACCAGTTATTCCCTCTTCTTCCTCTCCCTTTAGTTTGAATTTCAGCTATTGCCAAATCAAATTCTTTAATATCTTTTTTATTTTTAAGATAGTCACTTGTAGAATTTATACTTTCAAATCGGAATATTTGCATACTTCCTCCTTTTTCTTCTACATATATCTTACATAAAGATAAATAGTTGCCAGTAATAGTGTTTGAAAAGCTATAAATCCTCCAAATTTAAAAAACTTTAAAAAATCTATTTTACATCCAGCCTTGGCAGCAGCTCCTACAGCAACAACATTTGTAGCAGAGCCAAGCATAGTAATATTCCCTCCTAAACATGATCCAAATGACAAAGCCCACCAGAAAGCTTTAGGGTCTCCTATTTTATCAAATGTTGGAACCATGACTCCAAGTATTTTAGAAACAGTTGCTGCATTGGCAACATTTCCTATTATAGAAGTAAATCCAGCAGAAAGCCAAGTAACAGCTATTACGGCAAGATCAAATTTACCAGAAGTTATTTTTATAAGTTTATCTCCAATTATATTGATTATATTTAAGTTTTCTATTCCTTTTATCATCATAAATAATCCTATAAAAAAGAATAAAGTTTCCCATTCTACATTTTCAAATATTTCTTTTGGTTTTCTTTTTGCTATAACTACAAGAAATATTGCTCCTGATAATGAAATAATTGCAAGACCTTTATTGATAAAATTATTTAATACAAACCCAATTAATACTAAAGAGAATACTATAGCTGCTTGTTTCAAAAGCTTAGGATCTTTCAAACTTCTTGAAGAATCCAATTCCATTATTCTAGCTTTTAATTCATTTGGCACTACCATTTGCCTTCCATACATAAAATAAACATTCACTATAAGTATAACCATAGAAAGTACAGCTACTGGCGCTGTATTGAAAAGGAATTCATTGAATCCAAGATTTCCTTCAGCCCCTATAATCAATTGTGTTGGGTCTCCAATCAATGTAGCAAGTCCACCTATGTTAGCAGACATAACTTCTGTTATTATGAAAGGAAAGGGATCTAACTTTAATTGTTTTGCCAGCAATATTGATACTGGTGCCATCAAAAGAATTGTAGTAACATTATCTAAAAATGCTGAACAAATAGCTGTTACCATTGCTAGTAAGACTATTAATCTAAAGGGTTCTCCTCTTACTAACTGGGCTACCTTTATAGCAAACCACTGAAATACACCTGTTTCAGATACAAGTAAAACAATTATCATCATTCCTATTAAAAGAAATAATATTTCTAATCTTTCAGAAATGGCAGTTAAAGCATCCTCTTCATTTATTATCCCAATAAGAGCCATTATAAGTCCACCTATCATTGTTGCCCATGGTCCTGGTACTTTTTCTGTTATCATCAAATAAAATACTGTAAAGAATACAATTAATCCTATCAGCATATATATCATAATTTTTCCTCCTTATTTTAATTCTTTCCCCTAAGACTGAAAGTTTAAATATGAAGTACTTTTTTGATTATATCTGATCTTCTTATCATTCCATAATATTTTCCTTCATCTAGTACATATAATCTTGTAAGTCCTTTATTAACCATAATAAAACATATCTCCATAATAGGTGTTTTCCTATCTATTTTTACTCTTTCATCTACTCTATATAATTTTTCAATTGTAGTTGTAGTTTCATTTACTAAATATTCTTCAAAAGGTTCTCCTACAGTCAAAAAATTAAGGTCCCCCATCAAAGAAAGATAATCAGGCATACCAAAATCAATGAGTTCTCTTTCAGTTATTTCCCCTAAAAACATTCCATCTTTATTAACAACTGGAAGCCCGCTTATTTGTTCAAGTATAAGCCTTTTTGCTATCTCTTCCAAAGTATTTTCTGGAGTAGCAGGTTCTATATCTGGACTCAATACATCTTCTGCAATTATTCTATGATCTATTTCAATATTTGATTCTTGAATATACTCAACAACTTTATTAGGATTTTTTTCCTCTTTTATCTTCTCTAAAAGATTTTTTCTTTTTAGAGCCATTTTTGAAACAGCACTCATTACTTTCAATATATTTTTATTTTTCAATACATCTGAAATAATTAAAAATACCAGTTTTACTTTGTCAGTTCTGTGTGTTGCTGCAATTTCCATTTCAATAGGCTCTTCTAATATACCAATAGAAACAATAAAGTCATTGAAATTTTCTATTCTGGCATGGGGAATAGCTATCCCATTTCCCATACCTGTTGATATCTCTTCTTCTCTTTTTATTACTGATTTTACAATTACATCTTTCAACTCATTTATCTTCTTATCTTTTAGAGATAATCTTTCTATCATCTCTGTGATAATTTCCTCAGGGGTCTTTCCTTTTAAATCAGTAAAAATAAACTGCGGATCTAAATAACTTGAAAACTTCATATATTCCTCCTTTAAAACTTTAATACCTCAGGTTAATATAAACAATACTTAAAATCATTGATTGGATAACAACCAATATCCCCAATTTGAAGAAATCCATAAAACTTATTTTTACCCCTGCTTTTTCAGCAATAGATACTCCTACTATATTAGCTGGTGCTCCTACTAATGTCATATTTCCACCAAGACAGGCTCCTAAGGATAAAGCCCACCATAAAACATCTGTATGTCCTGTGAAATTTGGTATAATATTTGCTATGATTTTTGAAAAAGACAGAGTATAAGGTACTGATCCAAGTATTGGAGATAAGAATGACGAAATCAGTAGCACCACTGTTCCTGTCTTTTCTAAATTTCCTTCAGTAAATTGAACTATCATCTTCCCAATCTGTGCAATTACTCCAAGTTTATCTACTCCTTCAACCAAAACAAATAATCCTCCAAAGAAAAACAGCGTTTCCCATTCCACTTTTTTGTATATCTCTTCTGGACTCTTCTTACTTATTGTAAGTAAAATAACTGACCCAGTTATAGATATAACTGCAAGCCCTATATTTGTTATCATATTTGTTAAAAATCCAATAAGTATTATAGCAAATAAAGCACATGATTGTATCAGAAGTTTTTTATTTTTTATACTTCTGTTAGGTTCTAAATCCATTATGCTTGCTCTTAATTCTCTTGATACAGTAAATTTTTTCCCAAAAAGTAACTTTGCAGTAAACAAAAGCACTATCATATTTACTATTACAATTGGTGTCAAATTTATCAAAAAATCATTAAAACTCAAATTACCAAGACTTGCTATGATAAGATTTGGTGGGTCTCCTATCATTGTTGCTGTTCCTCCAATATTACAAGCAAATATCTGTACCATTATAAATGGAAATGGGTCTATTTTCAGTTTCTTAGCTAGCAATATAGTAACTGGTACTATTAAAAGAATGGTTGTGACATTGTCTAAAAAAGCTGAACATATAGCTGTTACAGCTGATAGCATCATCAGTATCTTCATTGGATCTCCTTTTGCCTGTTGAGCAACTTTTATTGCTGCCCACTGAAAGATCCCTGTTTCAGACATTATTTCTACTACCATCATAAGTCCCATTAAAAGTAATAAAATCTCTAGATTTCTTCCTATGGATTCTAAAGCCTCTTCTTGATTCATTACCCCTACAAGTACCATTAAACTTCCACCAATAATAGCTGTGAGAGATTTGGGCTGTTTTCCAAAAAGAATAAAATAAAAAGATACCACGAAAATCAATAAACCTGCAATAAGTTTGATGTTTACCACCTTATGCCCCCCTATATATAAAAAATTTTAAAAACTTTTTACATGGTTTATTTCACCATTTTCAATAATAGAAATATTTTATAAAAAGAAGGAAGGATCCTCTATATAGATATACTAACCTAATAAAGAATCCCCTGCTTTCAATTATCTTATTTTTGACATCATTCCAAAACCAAATACAGGGCCTGAATGTGAGCCAATAGTGGCACCTATTTCAAATCTTCCTTTGTATTCTACTTTTTTGAAATCATCACTCATATTTTTTATTGCATCAGCTTTTGAAAGTTCTTTATTCGTTCCTCCCCAAGCTGTATACAGGATTATGCTATTTTTCTTACTTTCTGCTTTTATTAATTTTTCTATATATGAAAATGCACCTCTATCTCCAAAAGTCTTTGTCTCAATAGTTACTTCACCATTTTCTAATTTCAGTATAGGCTTTACTTTTAAAAGTCCTCCAATAACAGAAGATGCTCTGCCTATTCTTCCACCTTTTTCTAAAAATGAAAGATCATTAACTATAAAGTATAACTTCATCTTTTCTTGCATTTCATCAAGTCTTTCAAGTATTTTTTCATAAGTTGCTCCAGCTTGCACCATTCTTGCTGCCTCTAAAACTTGATGTCCTAGAACAAGGGTAACAGCCTTTGAATCTACAATAGTTATATCATCTGCTCTATTTAACATTCCCTTTGCTACTCTGGCAGCCTGTTGTGTACCACTCAATCTGCTTGAAATGTGAATAGATATAATTTTTTTATATCCTTTATTAAAAAGTTTCTCATATAATTCTTTAAATTCAGCTGGTGAAGGTTGTGAAGTTTTTGGTGACACATTTTCTGTAAGCAACCTTTTCCAAAATTCTCTTTTAGATATATCTACTCCATCTTTATAGTAATTATCATTTAATTTGATTTTAAGTGGAATAATATTTATAGATAAGTCCCCTATAAATTCTTTAGTCAAGTCTGATGTAGAGTCAGTAACTATTGCTACTTCTGGCATATTAGGATCTCTATTTTCTATATAGATATAATATGGGTAATTTCCTTGATTTGCCTTAAACTCATTGTATCTTATCCCATTAGTTTCTTTTAACACTTCATCAGCTTCTTTAGTTGCTTCATCTCCAATTACAGCAAATATATTTAATGTATTTTCATTTGTATATGTACCATAAATTTCCTTTATTAGAGAAGCCAAATCTTTTGATTTTATTTTTATTTTTCCATTTACAAGAGCAATATAATTCCCTTCTTCTATTTGTAAATCATCAACTTTTGTATTTCTTACAGCTTTTGTTATTTCAATAGAATAATTTCTAACTGTCTGTTTTAAAATATCTTCAATTTTTTCATCTTTGTTCTTTATAATATAATGTCCTTCCAACATCGATTTTGTTTCAAGGACCATAATTTCTTTTTTAGATCTTTCTGCTGCCATTTTAGCTGCTGATATAATATTTTTGTTATTTGGAAGGATTACTATTCTTTCAGCAGTTATTCTTTTTAATCCATCTTCTATATCTGCAACACTGGGATTTTGTGTTTGTCCTCCTATAAGTACAGCTGCTGCTCCATCATCAAGAAATAAATTTCCAAGTTCTTTATTATCCACAATAGCATAATATGCAATTGGCTCTGCGTTTTCGCTTCTAATAAATACCTTTTCTGTAGATTCTACTTGATAATTTGCATTTTCAGAAATAAGGAGATTTTGATGTTGTATCTCCATATTTTCTATCTTTATGTTGTTAAGATTCCCAAGTACCCCTGCAATTTCCAAAACTTGTCCTGGATGATTTGTATGTATATGTGTTTTTGTTTTTTTAGCAGTTTGTGCACACACAAGTGAATCTCCCAGTGGGCTTATCTTTGCTTTATATTCATCTAAATTAAAATTTCCTGATTCAATTATAAATTCTGTACAATATTTAAATTTTATATCTTCTAATACTTGAGTTGTATTTTCAAGTCTTTCTTTTCTTTTTGCTCTTGATTGAACTATTCTTTCTAAATCTTTTAACATTTCCGGATCAGTTACAGATTTCTCAAATCCTTCAAGAACATAGAATATTCCCTTTCCTCCAGCATCTACCACTCCTGCTTCTTTTAATTTAGGAAGTTGGTTAGGAGTATTTTCCACTGCTTCATAAGCTACATTTTTTAAATGTACAAGAAAAAGGATAAAGTCATCTTTATCTCCTTTATAAGCTACTGCTTCTTCTGCCACTCTTCTGATTACAGTAAGCATTGTTCCTTCTACAGGTTCAGAAACAGCTTGATATGCCTTTTCTTTTGCCAAAACAAAAGCATTAATTGTATCATCTACTGTAACTTCCTCTTTATTTCTTACTCCATTTAAAAATCCTTGTATGATTTGAGACAGAATAGTCCCTGAATTCCCTCGTGCTCCCAGCAATACTGCTTCAGAAACTCTATCAGCAAGTTCTTTCATACTTGGTTCATGATTCATTTTTATCAATTCATTTTCCACTGCCTGAAGTGTCATAGACATATTTGTCCCTGTGTCACCATCTGGTACTGGATAAACATTCAAATCATTTAAAACATCTGCATACTTTGAAAGCCATCTGCTAGCAGCTATCAAAAGTTTAGTTAATCTTATAGAGTTAAGTACTTTTACCTCTATTTTCATATGTAATTTACCTCCGAAATCTTCTTTTTATTTTTCATTAAAATGTTGGAGGATTTACAACCCATATAGCCTTTGTAAGTTTGTCAGTAGTATTTTTAAATCTATGCTTTTGACTAGATTTAAAATACAGGCTATCTCCCTCATTTAAACTATATACCGTCTCATCTATATATACATCCAGTTTTCCTTCAATAATAAAGATGAATTCTTCTCCATTATGAGTATAGAAACTTCTTCCACTTTCTCCATTTGGCCCTATTTCATAAAGAATAGGCTCCATTGTCTTATCAATATTTGATGTTGTAAGAAGAGCCATTTTAGTATTAGAATCTATACTTTCTATATATTTTCTCTCATCTTTTTTAACAACTTCCATATTTCTAGCTTCTTCTTCATCTTCAATAAGATAACTTACTTTTACATCTAATGAATTAGCTATTTTTTTTAAATTTTCAATAGAAGGAGAAGCTTTTCCCTGCTCTATTTGAGATAAAAAACTAGCAGATAAGTCCACTTTGGAAGCTAATTCTCTTAAAGACAGCCCTCTCTCGTTTCTACTTTTCTTTATTCTTTCTCCTATACTACTCATTATACTCTCCTTTATCCAATATTTTTATCAGACTAAAAAGACTTTGAGAAACTGCTCTTTCTCTAATTTTCATTCTATCCCCATTGAAAAATCTTTTTTCTATATAGATATCATCTTTAACTCTTATTCCTATATAGACAAGACCAACAGGTTTTTCAGGTGTTCCACCACCTGGACCTGCTATTCCTGTAGTAGCAATAGCTATATCAGAATCAAGTCCTATGACCATCTCCCTAGCAGTTTCTTCACTTACTGCTCCATATTTTTCCAATGTTTCTTTTTTTACTCCAAGTCTTTTTATCTTAGCATCATTACTGTATGAAACTATTCCCTCCTTGAATATCTCTGATACTCCTGGTACATCTATCAAACGGCTGGCAATCATACCACCTGTACATGACTCTGCTGTTGAAATATTCATTTCAAGTTTTTTTACAAGTTTCACTACTTTTTTCTCTAATCTGTCTGCATTCTCACCAAACACATAATTACCTATTTTATTATATATCTTTTCTACTATTTTTTCTACTTTATTTTTATTACTCTCTTTGCTTTGAAGTCTCACTATTGTTCCATAATTTTTTACAAGAAACTCATAATATATTCCATCTTCTGTAAAAAAATCTCTTATTTCCTGATTTAAAAGAGATTCTGCTATTCCAAAAGTAAGTATGTCTCTTATATAAATACCATCAGTTTTAATGTTTTTTTCTTTACTATACCATTTTAAAAATTTGGGAAGCATATCATACAATTCTTTAGGAACTCCTGGAAATGCTGCTATTCCATCTATATATATTGCTGGAGCCATACCTGCATCATTTCTAAAACTTATAGCTCCTTTTGGTTTTTCAACTTCTTTTACATTTATATCTACAAAATTTATTTTAGCTTTTTCAAACTTCTCTTTTAATTCATTCAATTCATTTTCTTCAACTATAAGTGGTCTGTTCAAATATTTTGCAATAGCTTCCTTTGTTATGTCATCTATTGTAGGTCCAAGACCACCTGACATTATAATAAGATCTACATTCCTCTTCCCATAGTCTACAGTTTTTATTATTTCATCCATAAAATCTCTGATTGTTACTTTAAATTCTATTTCTATTCCATATTTATTTAATTCCTCTGCTATATATAGACTGTTAGTATCCAGCATTCCCCCATTTAAAAGTTCAGTACCTACAAGAATCAAACCTGCCTTCATTTACAATGCCCCCTATTTTTAAAAAAATATACTCCAGATACATACCATTAAAAAATTTCCAATTATACCAGCTAAAAAATCATCTAGCACCACACCTATCCCTCTTTCAAAATGCTGTGATTTATCAATAGGGCCTAATTTTGTTATGTCAAAAAATCTAAATATAACAAATGCAATAACCATAGCCTTTATGTTTTGAGATACTCCTACTGGATTTATAAGAAAAAGAGTAGTTAGATATCCAAGTACTTCATCTATGACTACATTTTGAGGATCTTTCTTTTTAAATATTTCTCTTTCACATATGTCACTAACATAGACTGCTACTGCAAAAAAAGTTATTAAAAACATAAAGTAAAAAGAATTATATACCATATTATTTGGAAAAAACTTTCTTATATAAGAAAGAAACATAAATAATGGCACTCCACCCAATGTTCCAAATGTTCCTGGTGCTTTAGGCATATCACCAAGTCCAAACCATGTTCCTAACTCTCTTACCCATTTTTTATTTTTATTCATAAAATTAATACACCCCTCTTTCATAGTTAAATGCTCTATATACTCCTGTTCTCATTTCTATACTATTAAGAACTTCTCTAACTTCTTCTGGTGTTTCAATAGTAAATTCTATAACTATTTCATCTATACTCAATTTCTTCATTTTTCTTATATCATTTAAAATATTCAAAGGTCTTTCAAAAAATATTTCACTATTTCCTATATTATTCTGTACAACCGTAAATCTATCTCCTTCACTATTTTCTATTACTTCTCTATTTTTATCAAAGAGTGAAATTTCAACATACATTCCTTTTAATTTTGAATATCCCAATATAGCTTTTTTTAAACTTGTCTTACCTATTTCCTTTATTTTTTCAAAACTTATTTCTGGAGAAAGTATTACAGTTTCAGCTTTTCCTAATTTAGCTAATTCTTCAATAGTGTATCTATTAGATATATTTAAATTCCAATTCACAGTTACATCATTATTTTTATTTTCAATAAGCTGATAAAGATTGGCAGCAAGTTTACTATCCAAATCCTGCTCATTTAACATTTCTTCTCTAGCTATGTCATATCCTCTTTTATATATTTTTTCTATTCCATATTCTTTTACTACTTTTTCTTGTGCAATATTTGATATTATTGCAGATAAAATAACTTCTCTTTCCATATCTTCTTCATAAGGAAGCTGATATCTATTTCCTGTTTTTCTTCTGTAACTCTCTATAATAAGTTCTTCCAACTCCATTGATGCTGCTCTTCTTAAAGATTTTATTACAGATACAGGAAGAAATATTCCCTCTGATATATGACAAACAATATTCGTTATGTTAAATGTACTATCACCAGTTTCTTTTAATTTTTCTATTATTTCCTCTGTTGTTGCTGCTCTTTTAGCTGCTGCCTCAATTTCATTTTCTCCAAGTTTCTTTACCTTTATCTTTTTTCCATGATTATTTACAGCTTCAAGTATTAATACAGGTTTTTCTCCCAAATTTCCAAAAAATTCTCCTGTTATATCAAGTTTTTGATCATATCTTTTTAATTTATTTTCAATGTCATCATTCACTTCTTTAGCAAAGCTTCTAAATATATACTTACTTCCTCTTGGAACATCTTTTAAAAAAATAGTTTCTCCAGCTTCAGCTGTTTTTCTAGCTTCTTTTGAACTCTTTACTTCTATTTTATTTAAATATCCCCCACCAAGTTTTTCAAAATCTTTAGAAAGATATGTTATTCCATCTCCTAAAATGACTCTATCTTTAAGTTTTAATTCTCTTCCAAATATTAACCCTATCTCCTTACCTAAATTATATGAATAATTTTTATTAATAAGAGATGAATCAGCTCCATTAAAATATCCTTTACTATACCCTCTGTTAAATATTTCAGATACTCTTTCTTCTGCTTTTTTTTCATTTATCATTTGATAATAGTACTCAACAGTTTCAAATACATAATTAGGATCTTTCATTCTTCCTTCTATTTTTATACTTTCTATTCCTATTTTTTTTAACTCTTGAATCTCATCATATCCCAACAATTGATCTTTAGGGCTTAAAAAATATCCCTTATTTCCCTTGCTATCAGTATATTCTTTTCTGCAAGGCTGTGCACACATACCTCTGTTACCACTTCTGCTTCCTATAAAACTACTCATATAACAGTTTCCAGAATAACATACACATAATGCCCCTGATACAAATATTTCCAATTCTATACTTGAATTTTCTCTAATTTTTTTTATCTCTTCAAATGTCATTTCTCTAGGAAGAACTACTCTTTTAAATCCTATTTTTCTTAGATATTCAGCTTCTATATGATTCCCCACTGTCATCTGAGTGCTTCCATGATACTCCATATCTGGAAAATTTTCTTTCATATATCTAAAATATCCTAAATCCTGAACAATAACTGCATCAAGTCCATGTTCATAAAGAGCTTTCAAATTTTCATAAAGAAAATCCATTTCTTTTTCCATCATTATTGTATTAAGTGTAAGAAATATTTTCACTCCTCTTTTATGAGCATAGTCAAGAGCTTCCTTGTATTCCTCCAGTGTAAAATTTTCAGCATTTCTTCTTGCCCCAAATCCTTTTAGTCCCATATATATTTCTTGGGCTCCTGCTTTTACAGCAGCATAAAATCTCTCCATATTTCCTGCTGGAGCTACTATTTTCATAATTTACCTCACATTTTTTATTTTTTGCAGATTACAGTATATCACATTTACCTGATTTTTTAAATCTTCTAATGTACTATTGTTATTTATTACAATATCTGCTCTTTTTGCTTTTTCCTCTAAAGACATTTGAGCATCTATTATTTTTTCTGCTAATTCCCTACTATTTTTATCTCTTTCTATTACTCTTTTTATCTGCTGCTCTCTTTCAATATATACCACAATTATCTTATCACATAAACTTTCCATTTCAGCTTCATATAAAAGTGGGATATCAAAAATAACAATAGATTCTTCTGTAGTTTCTCTTTTTTTTCTTACAAATATTTCTATTACCTGTGGATGTATTATCTCATTTAATTTATTTAGTAATTCTCTGTTTTCAAAAGCTTTCTCTCTTAATTTCTCTCGTATTATTTCTCCTTTATCATCAACAATATCTTTTCCAAAAACTTTTAGTATTCTATTTATAGTATCTTCTTTTTGGCTGACCTCTTTTACTATTTCATCAGCATCCAATACTTCAAAACCTAATTTTTTTAAAAAATTACTTACTGTAGATTTTCCACTTGCTATTCCACCTGTCAGACCAACAATCATTATGTCCACCTCTTTTAAATTTCTATGTAAATAATACCATATTTTCCCCTTGAATTTAATTGAATATTAATTATTTTCAAAATGTCCTTCCGTTTATTATACTACATTTTATAAATTATAAAAAGGCTGAACTACATCAGCCTTTATATAAACAATATATTAATAATATTTAGTCTAAAAAGTTTTCATTAAAATAAGCAAGTAATGATTTCATTACTTTTTCTGTTCCTCCTACTGTATATAAATCTATTCCTGCTACTCCTTTTTTGCATTTATACTCTAAGCTCACTATCATCTGTTCATGATAATTTTGTACTAATGAAAACTTAGAAAAAGCTATATTTCTATCAGGATTATAATACACAATTTTTAATTTTTCTACATATGGAGAACATTTTAATGAATTAACTATATTTTCTAACTCCTCTGTGACTTTTATACTTCCTGTCATTTCTTTATCTGCTGGAGAATGTTTGCTTGTACTTAAAGGAAGATTATTTGTTGATGTCATTCTTTTCATATAAAATTCTCCCATAGCAGAAAACTCAATCCACTTTTCTCCATTCTCTTCATCAAATTCTATAAAGTTTTTTAAGTGAGGACTTTTATTAAGAATCTCTCTTATTTCAGATTCTTTAACTTTTTCATTTTTATCTAATAATTTAAAAAATTCTTTATTTTCTAAATAAAAATCATAATCAATTTTCATTGGTAAAGGTGATATTTCTGTCACTTCATTGAATTCATCAAACATAAAATATGACTTTAAATGTAAAAGTTGTGCCATAAGTCCTACAAGAAATATTTCAGCTTTATATCCTCCCACTGTGCACACACATACATTTAAATTGTTCCCTATCTTATTAACTATATTACTTATCTCTTCTGTAAGCCCTTTAAGTCCAACAGTTTTAAATTCCTTATGATTTCTTTTGTTTAAGTTATAAATAATTCTTTTCTCTACAACTTTTGCTATATTTTTTTTAAGTATAAATTCTTCAAGAACATCTCCAGCTAGTTTTCCATTTATAGTATCATGAATCACTAAAAATATTCTTTTTCCAGAAAATATTTTTTTCTCCATAAGATTTTCAAGTGCTATTATCTCTGCACCATATCTTCTATCTCTAAAATCTTCTATATTTTCTTTTTCATAATACCCAAGTATATCTTCTTTAGTTATATTTTCTTTTTTGGGATTATTTGCTATATAATTTTCTACAAGACTAGTCCCTACAGTCATAATAATATTGTCCATTATGAGTTCCTCCGTTCTGAATGTTTTTCTACCTAATTTATTACCCTCTTAGAAGTAATTTGTCAATAGATATACCCATATTTTTTTAATTTCATGAAATAGTGAACTCTTGTATTTTTTAATTAAATTAAAAAATGGAGAAAACCACAATGATATTCTCCATTTTTATTTTATACTATAATACTTACAATTCTTGATTCTGCTACATCAATAATCCCTTTATCAGTTATCTTTAATGCAGGTGATACTGGAAGAGATAAAGTACAAAGAGACATTATAGGATTATAATGTTTATAACCAAGAATTTTCATAGCATTTCTTAATCCTTCTACTTCTTTACCTAATTCTTCTACACTTTTTTCTGATAATATTCCAGCTACTGGTAATTTTACTTCGTTTAAAATATTGCCATCTTTCACAGCACATATTCCACCTTGAATTTCAATTATCCTGTTAGCTGCTGTTACTACATCTTCAGCAGTTTTTCCTATTACCATCAAATTATGATGATCATGAGCATAGGTAGTAGCTATTGCTCCTTCTTTTATAGAATCTCCTGTTACCAGTCCAAAACCTATATTTCCATTTTTACCATGTCTTTCAAAAACAGCTATTAAACAATACTCACTATTTTCCCAATCAAGAAATCCATCTTTCACTGGAACAGCTCTAATAAGTTCTTTAGTTCTTGTACTTCCATCACTTACTTCTATAATCCTGCACATGACTTCTTTTTCTTTGCTTTGTACTGAAATCTTTAAATCTTCTTTCTTTATGTTTTTCACATGGACACTCTTATAAAAATCTTCTGGAAATTTATAAGAAGTAGGAATATATTTTTTTTCTTCTGAAAAATTATAAACTTCTTTACCATCAATAAAAGTATTTTTTATTTCAAATTTTTCTAAATCTTCTACAAATAAAAAGTCAGCCTTTTTTCCAGGAGCCAGAACTCCTCTATCTAAAAGGTGCATTCTTCTAGCAGGAGTATAAGTTGCTGAATATATAGCATCTTCTATTTTAAGTCCTTCTTTGACAGCCTTTTTCATAACAACATTAAGATGACCTTCATTGAGAAAAGTATCTGCCATTACATCATCAGTTACAAATGAAAAATGTTCATAAAGATTATTTTCTTTAATATAGTCTATAAGCTCTCTTTCTATAGATTTTGCTTGTATTTCAACAAACATACCATTTTCAAATCTCTGTTTAAATTCTTCCATTGTATGTTCTGTATGATCCCCATTTATTCCAAGATATAAAAATTTTGAAAGTTCAAGATCAAGAAGTTTTGGGCAATGTCCTTCGATAGCATATGTTGGCTTCTCTTTTTTTACATATTCTATAAATCTACATATTTCTAAAGTATTATCAACTATAACCTTTCTATAGTTCATTACTTCTCCTACACAGATAACATTTGGATTCTCAGCAATTTTTTTCATTCCTTCACAATCTATGACTGCTCCTGTTGTTTCCAATTCTTCTGAAGTTGATGGAACACTGCTTGGAATTCCATAAAATATACTTGTTTCAATATTATTTTCTGCTTCTATCATAGAATATATTCCTCTAGCCCCAAAAACATTGGCTATCTCATGAGGCTCTGCTACAATAGTTGTAACCCCATTTTTTGCAAGCTGATGACAAAATGGTGCTGGTGTCATCATAGAACTTTCTATATGCATATGTATATCTATCAATCCAGGTATCATATATTGATTTTTTCCATCTATAATTTTTTCTGCATCAAATTCTATATCTTTTTTTATATCTACATGAAGTATTTTTTTATCTAAAACAGCTACATTAGCCTCTCTGAATTTTTTTAAATATGAATTGTAGACTTTTACATTTTTAATCAATAAATCTATTTTCATTCTTTTCTCCTATTTAGTTTCTATATTGTCAATGTATAGAAGTAGTAACAAAGAACTGCTGCAAATGGATACATAGTTTTTGGTACTTCCCTACCTCTTCCACTTGCCACTTTTAATATTACATAAACTATTATTGCTGCTGATATTCCATTTGCAACATTAAATGTAAATATTGTTAAAGCAACTGATAAAAATGCTGGAATGCATTCTGTAGCATCATCATAATTTATATTTCTCATTCCACTAAGCATTTTTACTCCAATGAGCATTAATGTAGGAGCTGTAGCTGCTGCTGGTATCATAAGTGCCAGAGGTGTAATCAGAAACATGAGTAAGAATACTGCTGATGTAGATATAGAAGTAAGTCCAGTTTTTCCTCCTGCTTCTACTCCACTTGCTGATTCTAAATATGTAGTCATACAAGGCATACAGAAGAAACTTCCTAGTACAGTAGATATTGAATCTACATAAAAACATTTTTCTATTCCAGGCAAATTTCCATTTTCATCTAAAAGTCCTGCTTTTGCTCCTACACCTATAACAGTTCCAAAAGTAGAGAAAAAATCAGGTATAAAAAGAGCAAATAAAAATGGAATATATTTTATATTTAATGCTCCTATTATATCAATATTAAATGCCATTTCTGAAATACTTCCTGGTGCTGCAAAAATAGTAGTTGGTATTTTAGTAACTCCTAAAGGTATACCTATAATTGTAGTAAGTATAATAGCAAGAATTACTCCTCCATTTATTTTTCTTATCTCAAGAACTAAAAGTATAACAAGACCTATTACTGCAAGAAGCGCTGCTGGACTTGTAAGATCTCCAAATCCAAGTACATTTTTCTTTGCATTTGCAACTATTATCCCAGCATTTTTAAATCCAAGTAAAGATATAAATAACCCTATACCTGCACTGATAGATATTTTTATACTTAATGGAATAAGCTTCACAATGATATCCCTAAGCCCTACAAAAGAAATAATAACAAAAACTATTCCCTCCCAAAAAATAACTCCTGAAGCAACAGCTGGAGACATCTCTTCCCCAACTATCATTGTAATAGCATATACTCCTACACTTCCAAGTCCAGGTCCAAGTACGAAAGGTCTATTAGTAACAAGTCCCATTGCTACAGATGTTACAGCACATAAAATTATAACCATAGTAAGAACTGCTGCCTTGCTAAATCCTGCTGCTCCCATCATAGATGGCACAGTTGCAAGCACATATGCCATTGTAGCAAAAGTTGTTATCCCTGCTAATATTTCAGTTTTCACATCTGTTCCATGTTCTTTCAGCTTAAATTGCTTCTCTAAAAAATCCATTTTTAAAATTTCCCCCTTAAAAATTATAAATTAATAGAAGTAGTATAACATAAATTCAGGTTTTTTTAAACTATTTTATATACATGTTCTACCACATCTACATATTACGTTTATAGAATATTTTTAATATTTTTTTATTCCGAAAAACATTGACTTTTTTAATGAAGTATAGTATTCTTTAATTAAATAAATGTACTTTAAAAAAATGATTCAAACATACTTTACGGTAAAACAATGGAAACATTATGACGCAAAGCTATAGGGCCTTTCAAATGGCAGCCAGTTGCAATTCAGAAATACATAAGTATAACTAAACTGAACTTGTTAAACAAAGTGATATAGCTTTATATGAAGCAAAGAAAAGAGGAAAATCCCAAATTTATTATCTTCCACTCTAAACAATAAAAACAGGACTCCTCTCTTGATATTAAAAAGAAGCTGTTATTTTTTAGCTTCTTTTTTGTTTACCTCAATTTTTTTAGATACAAATATACTATTTGTTATATAAAATCTCCAAGGTTTTAAAGCATCTTCTTCTGCATAATCTATCCCTATTCTTGTAGTTTCAGTTATCTTTTCTGGAATATATCCATCATCTTCTATCCAAAGGTTTTTCTTTTTTGTTAAGTCATCCCCATTATCTTCCTTTGTTATTCCTAAAGCTTTTGTTAATTTACCTGGTCCATTGGATATATCTTTTTCTTTTTTTACTTTTCTTTCTGTCATCATTAATTCTTTGTTATCAAGTGGCTCCACTCCACGAATAAGAACTGCTTGAGGATTATTTTTCACAGAAGTTGTCACATTAAAACAATTATACATACCATATATTAAAAATACATAGGAATATCCTCCTTCTTTGTACATAACTTCTGTTCTGTCAGTTCTTCTGTTATTATATGAATGGCTTGCTTTATCTTCTGCTCCCATATATGCTTCTACTTCTGTTATCCTTCCTTTAAAAAGATTCTTTCCTCTTTTTTTAACCAGCACTTTCCCTAAAAGTTCTTTTGCTACTGTTACT
>Ga0153982_1000161_pt1 | contig 18044 bp, 14 predicted proteins | sample TSGA066MetaG_FD_104743 | JGI IMG/M metagenome (GOLD analysis project Ga0153982, IMG submission 104743) | Attine ant fungus gardens microbial communities from Georgia, USA - TSGA066 MetaG | ecosystem: Host-associated > Fungi > Mycelium > Unclassified | place: USA: Georgia, Alexander Wildlife...
CTCTTTGTCTGAGGATTAGACCTCAGACTTAACAACATCTTTTGTCACTCATCTAACTTCATATTTTTGAACTCTTTAAAGTATCAAAGCACCCATCACAAATAGTAAGTGACCATTTGTGATACCAAGATTTCTCTAAAGAGTTCTGTCTATAGCAAAGTTCAATGTTCATCTAGAATCTCCTGATATTTAATGCATTACTGCATTGTAATGTTGTCATGACTTGGCAAAACAGCTAAGTTATTATTTATATTTTTTTCTTTTTCTTTTCTCTTGGACTTACTATATATAAGAAGTGTGGGAAAGTATCACATCACAAGTGTCACTGTTACACTGTCATGTCACTGATGTTACATGATAGGTCATATGATGAGTGTGGGAAAGTAATGCACAGACCATATAGTACTTGTATAAGTAGTATAGAAAATCTAATGGGGACTCCATTGAGTTTTCCTTGTTAACTCAGACTTGGAGGGTGATTAAGTTGTCTAGGCTAAGTTGCTACAAACATCCTCATCTATCAGTGCCATCATTTCATCTACTAACTACTTGTTATCAGACCATAGCTGATAATAGTTGTAATCCCACTCAATATTCATAACAATTCTTGCCCCATTACAAAGTTCTTCTCCTGAATCTAAGTTTCTTAATAAGATAACTGAATAACCAACCTTAGTGAGTATCTAAGAAATGTCTGGCATAGTATTTGCCCTGAAGCATAGAGGTAAAGAGAGAAAACAGCAAGAGAAAGAGAAGTAGTCAACATAAAGTGTAGTCAGTATAGAAAAAAAGATTCAGTAGAAGGAGTGTTAGAGAAGGACAAGGAGAGAATTCTATGTCTAGAATATGGGACAGGAAAGAAGTAGCTGTGGTGAAATTGGAGAATAGCAGTATACCTTGTACAGAGAAAAGTGCAGCAGAGTGATATGCAGACAGGAGCTCCAAAAGGCACAGTAAGAGAGAGAGGTACAGAAAGAGATATAGGGAGAATGTTTAAAATATTGAGAGAAGAAGAAAGTATGGTTGAATATAGGAATAGAAAAGATAGATACACTTGAAGGCATAACTAGAAGTCAGATAGACCAGTAGAAGTGAAAGATGTGGATAGAATAAATAATAGTGCAAGAGTATTCATACATTAGGTGAAAGTGAATATGTATTACAAAAATCATATAGAAAGAATAAGAATGGATATATACAACCTAGGAAAGACAGATGTGATATTGGGAATACCATGGTTACAGGCACATAACCTAGAAATTAATTAGAAAACAGGAGAAGTTGAGATAACAAAGTGTCTACCATTATGTGAAAAAAGCATAAAAAGGAAAGAAGTCAAAAGAGCAGGCAAAGGGTAGAGAGTAGTTACTTTGGAAGAAAAGAAAATTGTGAGATAGGCAGTAAACAATAAGAAAGATTGGGGAAAGAAGAAAGAAGTTGAGGTCAATCACAGGAAAATAAAGGAAATAGTTCCCAAAAAATTCCTGAAGTAGAGAAAGGTGTTTGGGAAAGTAGAGTCTAAGAGGATACTGACAAAGAAAATTTAGGATCATGCCATAGATCTCAAGAATATGTTTAAACCATAAAAAGAAAGAATCTATTCTTTATCTATAAGGGGATCACTCAGTGGCAACCCTAACCATACTCAATGTTAGTGAAGGAGGTGAACTTAAGAAGGAATGGTAGATAGTCCAGAAGTTCCAATTAATGTTGAGGTAAGATATTCTACTGTACATCACTAGCTATATATACTAGACTAGCTTGGTCTATGTGCTAGTTGCTATGGGAACCCAGATCAAGACACTAATAACTACTATACCTAATAAGGTTATGTAGTACAAACTATGGCAACAAGAACAAGAGAGAAGAGAACTATGAATAGCAGGCTCCAAGAATCTGAGAGCAAGCTAGATAATACTCACCCATACCAGGTTACCTAAGCTACTCTAGAGTGTTCCCTTACATTATCCAGGAATGAAAGAGAGAAGGTTCAGAATTTTGTTAATGATCAATTAAGAAAGGAATATATTAGACCATCAAAATTCTCTCAAATGTCACCAGTGTTCTTTGTAGGCAAAAAGAAGGATGGTAATGGACTACCAAAGTCTAAATAACCAGACAGTAAAAAATAACTACCTACTTTTGCTAATTATAGATTTAATAGATAACATAGAGAGTAAGAAAGTATTCACAAAAATGGACTTATGATAGGGGTTCAACAATGTAAGGATTAAGAAAGGAGATGAGTAAAAGAGTGTGTTTATAATGTATATAAGATCTTTTGAGCTAACAGTAATGTTCTTTGGAATAACAAATTTGCCAGCTATATTTCAAGCAATGATGAATAAAATTCTAAGAGACTTGATAAATAAAGAAAAGACTACCACATTTGTAGGTAATATATTGGTAGGGACAGAAACAGAGGAGAGACATGATAAAATTGTAAACAAAGTATTGAGGAGATATAAAGCCAGAGAAATATATATAGGAAGTATACAAAATTGGATTCTTAGGGGTCATTATAGGACCTAATAGAATAGAGATGGAGAAAGAGAAAGTAAATGGGATGCTGAGCTAGCCAATGCCAAAGAATATCAGAGAGATTAGAAAATTCTTAGAGCTTGTCAATTATTATACAGAAGATTTATAAAGGATTTTGCAAAGATAGTGAGACCAATAAATGTATTGACCAGGAAAAATGTGAAATAGTAATGGAAGGAGGAGCAAGAGCAAGAGCAAGCATTTAACAAGCTCAAAGGAATTTTCACTACAAGACCTATATTGGTAGCTTCAGACTTGAACAAAGAGTTTAGAGTAGAGGTAGATACCTCAAACTATGTAATAAAGGGTATACTTTCAATAAAGTGCACTGATGGATTGTAGAGACCTGTGGCTTTTGTTTTCAAATCATTGAGTAATATAGAATAAAACTATGAAATACATAGTAAGGAGATATTAGCTATAGTTAGATGCTTGGAAGCATAGAGGCACTTCTTGGAAGGAATAACCACAAAGTTTGAGATTTGGATCACAAAAATCTTCCATATTTCATAAAGGTACAAAAGTTGAACAGAAAATGAACTAGATAGGCTCTATATCTATCTAGGTTCAATTTTACACTAAAACATGTTCTGGAAAATAAGATAGGAAAAGCCAATAGCTTGAGCAAAAGGCCATATTGGGAGATAGGTATAGAAGGAGATAATGAGGATGAGATATTAGTAAAACCAGAATGGCTAGAAGTCAAAAGAATAGAAAAGGTAAAAGTTACATAGAAGAGATAGATCTACTGGAGAAGGTGAGGCAGTCAAAAGTAAAAGATGATGAGGTCATCAAGGGAGTTGAAGAGATAAAACAAGCAGGGGTAAAAATGTTAAAAGATGAAGAATAGAGAGAGGTAGATAACATAATATATAAGAAAGAGAGAATATATGTGCCTAAAGATAATGTGTTAAGAGCAGAGATCATTAGGTTGTACCATGATACACCAATAAAAAAACATGAGGAATAGTAGAAAACAGTGGAATTAGTTACTAGAAATTTTTGGTGACCAGAAGTAATGAAGGAAATAAAACAATATGTGGAGAGGTATAATGCCTACCAATGAAACAAAAATTGCACAGAACAACCAACAGGAAAACTAATACCAAATTCAATTCTAGAAAAACCTTAGGCATATATATCAGTATACTTTATTACTAAGTTACCATTAGCACAAGGATATGACTCTATCTTAGTAGTAGTGGATGTAAGGGGACATCTAGGGTGGTGCTTAGTCAGTATTTTCTATTAGTGGCCTGGTAACAGTATGTGTATGCATTCCTATCATTCTTGTCTTTTCTCTGTCTGTGTCATGCAGTGCAACGCCTTCTATTCTATTATTAGGACATTGTGATTACTGATCCATGCACTCATATGATAGTGCATGTGATCGTCTAGTGTAGAAGTATATATACTAGCAAGCTGTCGTAGATATACTTCACTTGAATCTCAACTTAGCTTCCAGGACTATCCAATAGCTTGAAGGGTGATCGCCTCTGAGTGATTCCCTTACAGTGGACCAACTAACCAAGATAGTACACTTTATATCTACTATAGAAAAAATGTCAGCAGAAGGATTGGCATGGTTGTTCAGAGACAATGTATGAAAACTATATGGGTTACCTGAAAGTATAATTTCTGATAAGGGATCTCAGTTTGCAACAGGATTAATAAGAGAACTAAATAGGATATTGGGGATCAAGAGCAAGATATTAACTGTCACACCCTGTGACATCTAGTGACTATGCAGACTTATATACTAATCCAACCCTTCATCACTAGCTTATTAAGAACTATACTACTATGACTAAGCCTACTAGACTACCCAGTTTAGAGCACTACTATTCTTTAGCTTCATTATCAATAAAGCCTCCTCTTACTATTTCACCTCCTAGTAATAATCCTCCCCTATCCTTGTGGGCAAGCACAGAAGAAGACACAACCTGATTGGTTGAGGTCAAGCCCAGCAGTCCCAAGGATCAAGGCTTGATATTAACAGTGTTCCACTCTCAAACTAATGGACAAATAGAAAGGGTTAACCAAGAGCTAGAACAGTACTTAAGAATGTTTATAAACCATAGACAGGAACAGTGGACAGACTGGTTGGGAACAGCAGAATTTGCATACAATAATAAAGTGCATTCAAGTACTAAGACATTGTCCTTCAAGACAAACTATGGGCAAGACCCCAGGATAAGATTTGAAATAAGAAAGAAGGAGAAGTATGAAAAGACAGAGAAATTTGTAATGAAAATAAGAGAAATTCAGGAGAAAGTCAAAGCAACACTAGAAAAGGTGCAAGATGTAGTGACTTAGCCTGAGATGACTTAATTGCCCTCCAAGTCTGAGTTGACAAGAAGAACTCGATAAAGTTTTCATTATTTTCTGTATACTACTTATACAATTACTACATGATCTGTGCACTACTTTCCCATACCCATCATGTGACTTGTCATGTGATGTGACCAAGTGACACATGTGACATGACACTTTCTCACACTCCTTCCTGTATAGTAAAGAGAAAAGAAAAGGAATATAAATAATAACTTAGCTGTTTTGCCAAATCATGACACAAGAAGAGATAAAGAAATATGCAGACAGAAAGAGGGCAGAAGTCGATGAATATAGAGTAGGGGACTTAGTCATGTTGAGCACTAAGGATCTGAAATATCAGATAATTGAAAGGAGAATGGTAAAGTTAATAGAGCAATTTGTAGGCCCTTACAGAATTAAAAAAGTAGTATCAATAAACACAGTATTAGAAACATGCAGAGCAAGAACAGAGTGAACCAGAGTAGAGCAGAGTTACTCTGGAGTGGAAGGAAGTTGATAACAAAAATGGAGAACAATCTTGGCCTCAGCTTGTGTGCTGTGCCTCGATCTGCTGTCACATATATAGTTGCATATTTTAGGAGGACTGAATTGTTGCCAGGAGTTTGTAAAGAGATATCTAGGGTGATGCTTAGTAAGTTCTGAGGGTCTGAATCTATTAGTGGCCCATTGACAGATCATGTATTGCATTCCCATCGTTTCTTACTTCTCCTGTCTGTATCATGCAGTATGATGCCTTCTATCTATACTTAGGACAATTGTGATTACTGATCCATGTGCATGTGACTGCCCATGTGATTGTCTAGTGTAGTATATATACTAGGAATGTATTGTAGATCTACTTCACTTGAATCTCAACTTAGCTTCTGAAACTATCCACTAGCTTAAAGGGTAATCACCTCTGAGTAGTTCCCTAACAGAGTTCAAGAAAGGAGTGGTATATAGATTGATAGAAGTGAGGATAGAACACATAAAAAATGTTAATCTACAAACTAAGGAACTAGGATATAACTAATGGAGTACTTATACTAAGTCTGGAATAGGAGGAGTACAAGTAACTAGTCTACATCATGATCCTATAGAAGTAGACAACAGGAGTTCAGGAGTGAAATTTAGTAATAATATAAAATATAAAAGAAATTATTTTATTAAATTATTATTTTCTGTTATATGACACACAGTAGAATTAGAATTACCAAGTACAATAAAAATACACCTGGCAGTTAATGTTATTAGGATACAGAAATATGTAGGGCAAGTGGAGAGACAAAAAAAGAAGTAACCAGCTCTAGTTATAATAGAGGGAGAAGAAGAGTGGAAGGTTGAAAGAATTTTGAATAAACAACAAGTGAGAGAAAAAGATAAGTATCTAGTATGGTGGAAGAGATTTATAGCAAAATCAGATACTTGAGAGGAAATATCAATGAGATATGGAAGACATTAGAAGACAAGAAAAGAAAAAAGGAATGTTTAGAAGAGGAGATTTACTAGGGAGATTTACAGCAAGAAATTTGTTTGGATGGTCAGATAAAAGGTATGATGAAGAAGATTAGAGAGGAATTGGAAACATTGGAAAGAGAGAAAAATGATAGAGACAATCAAAGAAGAAGAAGAAATTGAGCAAGAAGAATTAGGAATCAGAGAATAGACAGAAGATGATGATGAGATAGGTAATATTTGTGACCTATACAATGAGTTGTAGAAAAATTCTCAGAACAAGAATTCTTGAGAAGGAGGTAGTGTCATGACTTGGCAAAACAGCTAAGTCAATATTTATTTTTCTTTTCTTTTCTTTTAGTTTAGATATATTGAGATGCATAAGATACTAGCTAGGGTATTGTATACAAGTAGCTTCATAAAATCTAATAGGAACTCCATTGGGTTCTCCTTGTCAACTTGGACTAGGAGTATGATTAAGTCATCTTAGGCTAAGTTGCTACAATTTTGCCAAGTTATAACACATGTCTTCTAGTATCTCTACAGAAACTAGCCACTACAGACTTGAGTTCCATGCCAATGACTGAAATGACATTTTACCAATAGTCTATGTTAATTTGGATTAGGCAGGAGACCACATGGATATAAAGTCAATTTCAGGTTTTATAGTATTGTTGGATGGAGAGACAATCTCATGGGGCTCAAGGAAGTAGTCAACTGTTATACTGTTAATTGTTGAAGTGGAGTTCATGACAAGTGACAAGTGCTTTGAATGCCTTGTTAGACCACTGACTCCCTTGGGTGCAAGAGTCAGGACTTACCCTAGAGCATGTCATGGGCCAATAATGGTCTGGTGGCTTGGTGGTAGGGTATATGGGCTAGTTACCTTAGGTCACAGGTTCAATTCCTGTTCAAGTTACTCTTTTGTCAAGTTCCTTTGCTTTCAAGGTGTTATTCCCCATAGGTGTCATTTCCTTATTTCATGTTTTGTCAGTTTGACAGCTGTCAAAGAAGCCCTTTGGCATTGAGATTTATTTATGTCACTTGGTATGTGTTATGATCTCTCCCTAAACCCAGTGTTCGAGTTAAGAAAGCGATGTATTTAACCAAAATGAGATTAGAGTTTCCGCTACTCTAACGACCTCTATATATACTATATCTACTCTTGTGCTTCCCTCAAGGCATTGCATCATTCCATTGTCATACAAATGTCATATTTCACTACACAGGTGTGGAGTAAATGCATTACAGTATGGCATTGACACATGCCCCTTGAGTTCTGATTGACAACACATCTGCAATCGCGAGAACAATGGTGATATAAGAAGCAAACATGTTGCCACAAGTGGCAGACATCATAACAAAGCCTCTTGGTGCAGAGTTTTATTATGTTAATATCTACAGTTACAGTAAGCAAAGGTTGTAATACAAGAAGTGTTGTCTCACCTCAGATGTCTTGGGATCGAGTAGACGACTGAGGGAGGATAGTGAGACTGAACTCTATTTAAGCCTATTCTGCACTCTTTGGTGTTAGCTTGTGGCCCAGGTGACAGGTGTCACCATATCAATGATGAGCCAGCATTGGTGTCTCAGAATGGAGAAGGAATGGAAGAATGGTGGTGTAAGTGGAGTGGAGGAGTCAACAGAATGTAGAAGAGATCGGATATGCCTATTGCGTCAGTTCATTGCAATACAGAGGAGTTCTTGCATTTTCGTGCATTGATTGGAATCAAAGGATGAGGGTTTTCTCAATGAGGAGGGGTATTGTAAATGAGGCTGTTCATGTTCCTTTCGTCTCCAAATCCTCGTGTTTCTTTCTTTCTTGATTATCTAATTCTCCCAGCGATTAGTAGGCACATAGTTATGCCACGTAGCACAACTTAGGCAGGAACTGAGAGTCTTTTCTGACAAATCTCTCTCTTTGTAATCGAAGCTTTGTCTCTCGTTGGGCACATATTAGTGTTGACAAGGCAAAGGACCGCCACCATCCAACGAATGTAGAAACAGGACAGTACTCTCGATTGAGCTCTGAGGTCCAGAGAAGTGGTGAGAAAAAATCTCTGAAAAAGTGCCTCATGCTACGGCGGCTGTGTTATGTGAATCGATGGCGTACACAGATGCTTCAAGGAGGTGTCATCAGAGTCTCACTAGATATCAAAGATGTGATTTATCAGTCATCTTGCTTCTCGAAGACCATAGTGATGAACATCACACCGCCAAGTATCCACTGATTGACATAGAACTGAGATCTTGAATAGCATTTTCTGAAGCTTCAGACTGTGAAACTTGCCTGTCAATTGAATGGCAAAGCCTGGAAAATAATGTGAGCCACAGCCGAGTTCCTTCAGTTATCATGATTCTCCACCACACATTGTGAAAGTTAGGACCTGTGAATGGCTCGTCAGTTTCAACTGAGATCACGTTTTCATCACAGCTGCAATGTTCTGATCCATGATACTGGACTAGAGATGTCAGATGTCTGATCTTCATCAGATTTTTGGGTCTGCACATAGCTGAATAGAATGTTTGTCGAGCACTATATGATAGAACCATTTTCATCAAGTTCCGCACGTACAAAGTACCTCCCTCCTGTATATCCCACTGAGATGGCTGATCAGTACGGGCTAACGCCAGAAGATTACGTTAATGAGCTGAAGGACGAGGCAAGTGCATATTACAGCCAAGGTATTCTATTAGTTATTCTATCGTTCTCGAAGCAACGGCTGAAGCCTATTCAAGTCATTGTTATTGCTTTGATGCTATATGATTTTATATATCATGTTCCTCAACAGGTGAGACTCTCCGTCCGTAAATAATCATCCCACATATCTCTTCTCTCCTAGGTTCAGTACCTTCACCGGCATGTTTCCCATTTCATGGCCAACTATTGCTACTGACATATAAAATCTCAGGAGGAAGTGGTCAAAACTCCATGTCATCTATTTTTCTATCTTGATAGTCAACTGGGCAGGCATGACGCAAGTGTAACCCCTTACTTTATTGAATGAGACAACTGATCCAAATTCCAGAGTGCATTCATATTGTATGACAAAATTATCTGACATGAATCAAAATATTGATAATAACTCCACTAGCTGACAACAAACTCTGGGCATCGAAATCAGTAAGACGTTACTCTTAATTGATTTTTGAATTTTTCACTGACAAGGGTATTTTAGTGGTATAGATCGAATGTGGTTGTTGCTTGGTCTGACCTACCCCTTTTCTAGGTGTATATTTGGAAATTCACTAGCTACAGGGTGAGTTTTGTCATTACTTTTAAGGACTAGATTAGCTGACATCAATAGCTTCTTCACAATGTTAAATTCATTGGTAGCAAAGAGTCTGCTGGTCCTGCGCCTTCAAGCGATTTGGAACAAGGATTTAATTGGTGAGAAAGCCATAAACATGGACCAACGGACTTATTGCATTGATTTTTCCTAGTCACACTAATTCTATATATCATTACGGCGGGTATGTCTTGTAGAATTTGATTTCTGGTCGTTAAAGACCATTTATGATGGTCGAAATTAGTTGAGGTCCTGGTAGGCTTCAAATACAATATGATACTTATCCCCACTGATTGATCGTATTTTTCAGACTGCGATGTCTGTGATGATAATTGAAGTATATGTCAGCTCAGTTGCCATAGTGGTACTCCCTCTCCATGGTTGCTGGACAAATCAAACACATCTTTTGAATATACAATACGGTCTTGCTAGTGCCTTTAAGTATGTGTTATAACATATTTCATTCTGACTTGCACATTTATTCTCACACAAAAAGCATTATCAGGGCAACAACAACAGCGATCGAAGTCCTTTTGACCTTTATCAGGTTCACCATGACATACAAAACACAAAGGGTTTTTGGTGATGGAATACGCAGCCGTATTTCTCATATGCAAACCTCGACTCATTTATTGTATGTATTTTACCGCGATGGAACATTGTTATTTATACCGTGAGTCCAAACTGGATGTTATTGACCTAACTGATGGCCTATCCGTTCAGTCTCTTTAGTAAGCATAGACCATAAAACTAGTGGGTTAGAACTCATTGTTTTCAAAGTCTTCTCATGCCTGCAAGCCATTTCCTTCTTCCTAAATTTACCTGATGCTGTTTTGACTATCCTAGGCTAGTATGTTGTTTTTGCTGCTAGTCTTCCTCTTACTGACCTTAATTATTAGCTTTTCATACTTCATCTATCCCTTCATTGTAAGCTAAAACCTTCTTCCTTTTATCTCTATCATCACTACTGATTTGTGTGTTGTCCAGGTGTCACGGTTGATACTCAACCTGCTCGAAGCAAATTGTCCTTTGGACGAAAGTATAGATTCCAGCACAATGGAATCCCTCAGGTTCTGTCATACAGAGTCTGAGAGGGACACTGAAACACATATTCTGCATTGTTCATCCCAGTAGATGATGTTAGATGTAGACAGCATAATAACTATTGTTTTTTCTGTTTATTTCCCACCACATTATTAGTGAGTTATGAGAAATTGAGCCAGAAAATTAATACCAATAAAAGAGAGATAATTCCTGGATGACAATGACTCGAGGAATCTCCACTAGTCAACATGATAAATACATTAGTTATATTTACGTAGTTGAGAATAAAGCAAGAATGGAAATCTACACCATCGACGATTCATGGGTCATGTATATTGAGTCTTATACATCGTAGTCTCTGTGGAGCCGCAGTCATGAGTATAAAAACCACTGATAGGATCGAACGAGGCATGAAAAACTATTCAACAGTGCCGACTTCGGTCAGTAAATATATAGGTAAATTTGATCTATTCTCATGTATTTTTTCGAAGCCTGTTCCAAAGTTGCCAGTGGAAAATTTGGTTCAAGTCTGTTCTAGGCATAGATCGATATCAGCAGTAGCTGCAGAATTCCTATCCAAGTCCAAGTCATCTCCACTTCAATTGAATGTGCTGTCATGTCTTCAGGTAATCTACATGTCAAAGGAGTCAAAGAAGCTGCCCCTGTGCAAAACATCTCTTCCCTACCTCCGCTACCCCTACGGAGATCGACACTCAACATTGTTCTGATGAGGCTGAAGACTGCGAGATGGACATCATCATGATACTGTGTAGCATTATCAACCTCGCTTTCTCAGACGTGTTATGCTCAAATGAGATTCGTTGTAGATGGTAAACGAGAAAAAAACATGGACTCAGACGAGGAGAGCTCAAAATCAACCTTCATACTCCTACCTATACATTCCTATTGAGATATTGCGAGGCACGTGGTGCGAAAGACGTCGCCATGAGTGTGAACGCAAGGTTTTCAGTGTTCCTAGTAAGACTGTCACTACGTTGCTCCTTGTTAACGAGAGCAGAAAAGCTACATAAATTTCGGGCCAACGGTTCTGCTAGGCTATGAATGGCCAAATTGATCAAATGACGTCACTGAGAAAGAAAACGTGGAAGGTTTTGTGAACGATGATTTTGCAAACCGTTTGAACGCAGAGCACATTCTTACGTTTGAAGAGTGTCTTCATCATGAGAGTAGTGAGATATCAATCTTCACCGAGAAGATTTTTCTTGTGAAATGTATTGACAACATTCGCAGAGTAGTTCTCCACAATGTCAGGATAGTAACCCAATACTAGTATTGCCATTTGGTAGGATGCATACTGAAAGCAAGTAACATCACTGGACATGGACTCGAAAGCTTTAGTCGTGAAAATAATCGTCGCAAAGGTCTCCACTTTGTTCGCAATCTTCGTTTCGCCGCAAAGAACCATGATTTGTTCAACATCCACCGTACAACTGACCATCCTCAACAAGGCATCCGGGAAAAAATCGTCGTTATCTTTTCATCAGACATTACGTTGTGCATGAATGCCATCAACACAATTTGGCTGTCGTGCTTGCCACAATTGCCCAGCTTCGTGTCATCAGCTTCGAGAGGGTTGCCACATTTAGTGACAAGGACAATGGGCACGCGTTGTTGCTTTGAGCATTCGACGGTAACATCATCATAATCAGAAAATCCGGCATGAGCTCTAAACATATTGCGACGTTTGTGACCATCCACGATGGCGACGTAGGAGTGATGTTCAACGCCTTGAGGAGCAACAACAAAGTCAGTCATCATGGACAAAACAGATTCCAGGAGTTGTCAATGTGTTGCCGGTGCCCTGAGCCATACTATCAGCAATGACCCGAATAGGCCTGTGGCTGTTTCGGTAATCCGCCATTGTCAAAGAGTCAAGAGCAGTGTGAAGATCCTCACTGATTCAGAATAGGCAGTGAGCAAATATATTGAGTGAGCGAGGGGGAAATTGAAGGATTCATATCTGGGAGGAGGCTGAGAACGAAATTGATGCGAGAGAAGGGGCAGGGATCATCAGCAAAAACACTACAAGGCAAGGACAATATACTTCTTGACAACTTGATCTGGACGAGTCCAGAGATTGAGAACAGAACTGGCAAGGAAGCGTTGGTTTGAGCAATATAAAATCAAGCAGACTCAAAGATTGCCAAATTTCGACTAGTATCCTTGATATCATCCCAGATATAGTAAACCTGGCCAGACAGTCTCATCATCTGACTAAATAGCGAATGAGCCTTTGCCGAGATGTGCCAATTGTCCCTGACTCATGACCGGTCGAGTTGACACCAAACTCTTCTATACAGCTATGGATATTGTAGCGCATATACCAATCAAAAAAATTGCTTGCACCAGTGATAGTTGAATCAGAGGCTCTGTTAACAATGCCAAGGGCAATGCTGGTTGACCTTTTAGAACATTGTTTCTAGTGAGATTCTAACCGTCGTAACGGGATTGGTATTGCCGTCGAATCCCGCTGCGGCAAGGGGGTTTAAGTTGGTCAAGTCCTAACTATAGCTATGAATGACAACGGACATATTCGAAACACTGTCCATGAGCCTGGGACACCACAAAACCTTGTAACACACAGCCTCGGTGAAGTAGAAAGTCAAAAAACCGACGCCTGCCATTAGGGAGAGGATAAGACTAAGAAGGCCATCTTCTCTCGCCATTCGCATTGCTGCTCTGGACTGCGAAGATCTAAAGCGAGGAGATCGGATGGCAGATAACAATAGCATCATAGCCCACCACATTGACGCATGAGAAAATCGGAACCCAGATCGTGATGATGTAGTAGTAGGCCATCCATGGGTCATTGGGTCCAGAGCTCTTCGAACAACCTCACTTTTTGTGTCTGGCAAAGGATACTGATCGGTACCGATGAAAATGCGAGGCCTGATTCACGTACATCCCTCTCATGGTCAAGGGGTGACTGTCCCCGTCGGTTGGTGTCCTGCTAGGGGAGGTTCCCTGTTGCTGTATGCATAGAAAAAAAAACCAACCACATGAGCCTGAGTGAGAATTTCCGCAGACACATTCAATGACATCTTCTCCTCCTGTTCAATCTGAGCGATAGGACCACTGACGATGGCCAGGGGCAGTGTTCTCAGGGTCCAGACGAACCAAACTCTTCGTGCGGTCGACTTTAGACACATCGGAGAGCTCTGGGATTTCCAGATCATCTGCATAAGGGAGATGGGCCTGATAAGCAGACAGCATGTTACGCTGCCTGGGAGCATGAAGCTGGGAATTGCGGTCACCGTGCTCAGTATACTGGAAGGAAACATTTTCGTGGCTGTCTGCACTTGGGAGAGGGGGGTGAGATGGTTCGGCATAGGCTGGGACTAGAGATCGTAGGCTCCGCTGGAAAGAGTGTGATCATACAGCATCAACGTTCTTGGTAACTATCCTTGGGTTCCCACGCCTTTCGCTGAGGAGGAACCGAGTCGTTATATAATGAGCGCTGAGCTTAGTATTTTTGAATCAGTGAGCATCACTCGAGCGGAACTCTAAGTGTCTTATTTGGCTTTGTATCCTGGCTTGTGGAGTGCATTTCGTGGACTCATATCCCGTGGTCGACTTACTAAAAGCTCTTCATCATTTTATACGGGAGATTTCAGCCAGCCATCTAGCATCTTAGGTTACTGACACAGGTACGTCCATTTCCCCGCCCTTGATCAAAGCAAAACTCCTGCACTTTCCCGACAAGCAGCTTACTTCCCTCGTCAGCTCTTTTGGCTACATCTCTCGTACAATCATCAAAAACACCGACCACGGAAAATCCCTCAACATCTTGTCGACAGGTAGGATCGCTTCCACACACATATAAAAACAAAACACGAGCTCATTGCTGTCTCTCTACACCATCGTCTACATTCTACCCCCCTTCCTGTGTTGACAACACCACCATCGACTCACCATCCCACAACGATCTTTCTCCCCACCCTCATAGCTGGAGTCCTAGAGCAAAGTAGCACAGCGCCTTGACCGATATAAGGGCCACCAACAAGTTTAGTTACTTTGCTGCTACTGCTGTTACAAGTTGCTCGAGCACGCAAAGTAGTGGTGGATGCAACGACCAATATCATAGTCCACGCATCGTCACTCAAGCGCTGTTGAAGGAGAAGGAACAGGAGGAGAAGGATGATCTTGGTTGAGGCGATACTATGCCTGGTTCTTTTGAATCTGTTCATCAGGAACCATTGTTTCCTTAGACAGAGGTAGTCGGAAAAAACTAGACGATTTTCTGACGCTTCTTCTTGTAAAGTAGAAAATCTGGTCACACTTCTGAGATTTAATTAACAAAAAGTCAAAGAGAGCAGCTACTGGAGGGTGAGTGGGATATACAAATGTCCATCAATGACTAATGCATCGTGTCATGCTCATACACCATTGTCCCCGAGAATGTCCAGCCCATCACACCATTCTTGCCATGATTGAGTTCTAGTCATTGTCTCTCTCTCTCTTGGCCCTATGACAGCATTAATTGCGCACGAGGAAACCAATTAATTCGGCGGTATAGTTTGAAGAAGGCAGGTCTAACGGAAACATACGAGATCAAAATCGATTAGGAATCGATTACGGGTACTAACAAAGTTCAAACACCTGATCAAGCGTCACCAGGCACGGAGCTACTTTACCCGATCAAAGTCCATTTGTGCCTCAAGTATCAAGAGATCTGGCTTTCTTTGAAGGAGGAGCTCGAGCTCTCTGTATCAATGACCATTCTCAACCCATATCACTTCGATTTTCCCCAAAGAAAAATGATGCCAGTTCAGAGGAGACATTCTTAGACGAAGGTGGGTTAGCCTTTTTTGTTCGAAAATTTATAAAAATAAAGATTTTGAACTTGGCGATGACAGCTAGTGCATGATCTCGTTTTACTGTCAAGTGCCTCTCGTATTATCTCCCCTTTTTGTTGGTTGTAACTGTCTCATTCGATTCATCACAACTCATTATTCATGTTGTGAGAAATGAACAGACAAATCAATGGTTAGTACGCAATATACATTTAGTGTCATCTACTGAAATGAACAACACCGAGTTTTCTATCCATAATCTTGCCTTTGCCTCTTCATGTATTTCTTCACCCCGGAAGGTAGCTCCTCCATCATCTCGCGAGATATATGCTTCAGTGTCCCTATTGACTCTGAATGACGGAACCTAAAGGATTCCACTGTACTGGAATCTATACCTTCGTCCAAGGGACAATTTTCTTCTAGTAAATTGAGTATCAGCCATGACACCTGAACAATACATGAATCAGCAGTTATATTATAGGGAAAAGTGCTTTGACTACAATGAAGGGATAAAGGAAATGTACAAAGCTAATAATTAGGGTATATAGGGGAAATACTAGTAACGATAACAATGTACTATTCAAGGATAACCAAAAAAAGATCAGATTTATCTAGGTTGAAGTCAGCTTGCATGCATACGAGGGTAATAAATGTAGTAGCTCAGACGTTACCCACAATGGTACACGACTGAGGTCAGAGGTTACAATGCGTTGAATATATGCATATTGCTCCCCTTGACTACAAGGCCTTCCGCTGTCCAAATGCTTAACTTTCCACTTCTATCCTACGTCCCACCAAGTTGGGAGCTAAACCTTGTCAATTCTTCGTTCCGAGTGCATGGGAGTTCCAGTTTATTCCAACAAGAAGCGTAAGTCCAACTTCAATAGAGGGCTTTGAAAATAATGGGTTCTAGCCCACTAGTCTTTTTTAGTTTAGGCTTACCCAAGAGACTGAATAGATAGGCAATTAGTTAGATAAATAATACCTAGTTTTCGACTCACGGTATAAATAACACACATACAATAAGCAAGTCGAGGTTTTCATGTGAGAAATATGGCTGTGTATTCCATCACCAAACCCTTTGTGTTTTGTATGTCGTGGTGAACCTGATAAATGTCAAGAGGACTTCGATTGCTGTTACTATCGCCCCGAGAATTCTTTCTTGTGTGAGAATAAATGTGCAGGTCAGAAAGCAAAATATGCTAGAACACGTAGTCAAAGGCATCAGAAAGACTGTATTGTACATTATAAAGATGGGTTGTATTCTCCCAACAACCATGGATAGGGACTTGCACTCCGGAAACTGATTCGACATATACGTCAATTATCACCACAGACATCGCGGACTGGAAAAATAAAATCAATTAGTGTATAAAGCATTGTATTGTCTTTAAAGCCTACCCGGATCTCAGCTAAATTCTACCATCAGTCATCTCTATCAATCAGAAATCAAATTCTACAAAACATACCTTCCGTCATGAAATATACAATTGATGTGACTAGAATTCAAAAAAGTCAATACAACAAGCCCATTGGCCCATGCTTCTCACCAATGAAATCCTTGTTCCAAATTGTTCGAATGCGCAGAACCAGCAAAATATTCACTACTAATATATTGTGAAGAATCTATTGACATCAGCTACTCCAGTTCTTAAGAGTCATGATGAACTTACTTGGTAGCTAGTGAATTACCAAATGTACACATAACAAAGGAGTATGTCAGAACAAGTAGCAAATACATTTGACTTATACCACCAAGACATCCTAGTCAATAAAAGTATCAAGACTGGATTAAGAGGAATGTCTCACTGATCTAGATGCCCAGGCTTTATCGTCGGCTGGCAAAGTTCTTATCAATATGCATTTGATTTATGTAAGAAAATTTCTTTCATACCATATGAATGTAATCTGATAATTTGGATTAATTGTCTCATTCAATAAAGTAAGAGAGTCGCACTTATATCATGGCTGTCCAGTTGATTATCAAGATGGAAAAGTAGATGACGTGCAGTTTTGACCACTTCCTCCTGAGATTTCATATGTCAGTGACAATAGTTGGCCATCAAATGGGAGTGGAGATACTGGATCTAGGAGACAAGTGATATATAGAATCATTGTTTACAAATTGAAAGCCTCACCTGTTGAGACTCAAAGCCCTCCTAAAACTTGACCTGGGACAGAGGTGAACTGGGAGACTCGAAGCCTTGAGAAACAGTGATCGAGACCGGGGAGGATCTCTGTCCATCAAGCATAACTTAGTGTTGACAATGTAAAATGCCGTCACCGTCCTATCAAGGTAAAAAAGGACAGCATTCTGGCTGCTGAAAAATCGATTGAAGTCTGAGGCCTAGGGAAGTGGTGAGAAAAAATCTCCGAAAAAGTGCCTCATGCTACAGCGGCTGTGTTATGTGAATCGATGGCGTACACAGATGCTTCAAGGAGGTGTCATCAGAGTCTCACTAGATATCAAAGATGTGATTTATCAGTCATCTTGCTTCTCGAAGACCATAGTGATGAGCACTACACCGCCAAGTATCCACTGATTGACATAGAACTGAGATCTTGAATAGCATTTTCTGAAGCTTCA
>Ga0153982_1000162_pt1 | contig 18004 bp, 16 predicted proteins | sample TSGA066MetaG_FD_104743 | JGI IMG/M metagenome (GOLD analysis project Ga0153982, IMG submission 104743) | Attine ant fungus gardens microbial communities from Georgia, USA - TSGA066 MetaG | ecosystem: Host-associated > Fungi > Mycelium > Unclassified | place: USA: Georgia, Alexander Wildlife...
AAAGAGTTAAAGAAAGAAGACGATTTAAAACAAATTGCAAATATGTTTAATCAAACAGAAAGAAGCATTAGATACAAAATTAAGGAATTAAATGAAAATCTAGGTCAGAAAAAAATTTTAATAAAAAAAAGAAAAATACTCTGTTTTTTAGATGAAAAAGATATTTCTTCATTAATTAAAGGATTGAATGAATATAATTATATTTATGAACAAAAAGAAAGAATAGATTTATTGATTTTAGAAAGCATCTTCCAACAAGATGAATTTCGAATTGAAAAACTTGCTGATTTACTGCAAATAAGTAAATCTACACTGAGAGCAGATATTAAAATACTAAGTCCAAAGCTTTCTAAAATGGGTATCCAATTGGAACGATATAATAATAAAAAATACTATTTAAGCTATAAAAACAGTGATTTGATTTACTACCTATCAATTTTTTTATATGAACATGTTATCTTTGACGAAGGAGACTGCAAGGTAAGTTTTAAAAATACCAGTTATTTTGAAAAAAGAGTTTCTGAAAAATTGACAAAACAATATTTGAAAGTCTTGGAAGATAGTTATCAAAAAATTAAAAGTATAGATCTGCCTTATACTGATGAAACATTAAACTTATTAATCTTATTGATTTCTGTATTAAAGCTGCGAAACTTAAATACAAAAGAGCTAGATGTTTTAAATAAAAAAGTATTAAGAGAAACAAGGGAATTTAAAATTTTACAAAAAACTTTTGAAGAATTTTCAGAAACACAGCTTTATTTCTTGACAGACTATTTATTACGTATTTCCTGTGAGGAAAAAGAAATTTTTTCAAAACATCGTAACTGGCTGGAAATAGAACTTGGAGTTTATCATTTAATTAAGGAGTTTGAGCATTTAAAGCATGTTCAACTTGTAAAGAACAGAAGATTACTGGACGATATTTTATATTATATCAAGCCACTTATTTATAGAAGCTCCAAAAAAATTGAACTGAAAAACAGTGTTTTAAAAGAAGTGAAGTTAGTGTATGGAGATACTTTCCACTATTTGAAAAAAGCTTTTCATAGTTTTGAAGCTTTATTAAATCTAGAGGTATCTGATAATGAGATTGGATTTTTAGTGCCAATATTTGAAGTTGCTTTACGAAATCGTATTAAACAGCCAAAAAAAATAGTAGTAGTTTCTTCTTACAAAAGAAATTTAACCAATTTTTTATTGGCTTGTTTAGAAGAAGAGTTTTTAATAGAAATAATAGATGTAGTTTCTGTAAAACAACTAGATAAAATTCAAGGGAAAGAAATTGATTTGGTAGTTACAACATTGGATTTAACACAGATGAATTTGTCATATCCAGTCTGTCAAGTCAATCCTATTTTGACAGATGTGGATAAAACTCATTTGAAAGAATTTGAACTTCTGCCCCAAGATAAGAAGATTTCTATGGAAAAATTGATGGGGTTAATTGAAAGAAATATAGATACTGAAAATTGGAATGGAAATAAATTACGTGAGGAATTGCTGCATACATTTCCCAATAACATACTAGATGAAAGAGAACAGGAAGCTCAAGAAGAACTGAAAATTTCTAAAAAATTAAAAACTTCTGTTAATGCTTTTGGATGGAGAGAAGCTGTCAGGGTTGGAATGGAAATTTTATGGAAACAAAAATATATTAAAAAATCATATATGGAAGATAGTGTAAATAAAAATGAAGAAGATAGTTTGATATTTTTCTTAAATGAAAAAACAGCTCTTTTTTATACAGAACCAAAAGAAAATGTTATTAAAACAGGTTTTTCTTTAGTAGAAGTAAAACATCCTTTATTGGTAAGAGAAAAAAAGATAAAGTATTTTGTATGTTTTGCTCCAAAAGGAGATTATGAGGATCGTAGTTTATTGTTTCAGCTAAATGATTATTTTGAAGAAGATAGAGTTGAACAAAAGTTAAAAAATGCTTAAGCAAAAAAATACTTAAGTAAATAATAAATAAGGAGGAGAGAAATGATTACAACAGAGTACATTAGTTTTTTAGAAAGTTTATTTAGCTCATTACTGGGAATGGCTATTGTGTTTATAGCTTTGATGTTTTTAGCTATCTTTGTTATGGTAGTAACAAGAGTAATTTCAGTATTAGAAAAGAAATTAATCAAACCAACAGATATAAAAACAAATGCAGCAGCAGTATCAGCTCCAGTAACAGGAGCAAGTCCTAAAAAAGATAATAAAGAAGAAGTAAAAATTGCTGTAATTACAGCTGCAATCAGTGAAGAAATGAAACAATCAGTGGATAAATTCATTATTACAAACATTCAAAAAATTTAAAAAAATTAAGATATGAAAGGAGAAAATTATGAAGTATGTAGTGACAGTAAATGGAGAAAGATATGAAGTTGAGGTAGAAAAAGTAGATGGAAAATTAGCATCTTTATCTAGAAAACAAATGGAAAGAGAGGTAAGAAAAGAACCAACAGTATCAGTGGCAGCACCAGTAGCGGCAGCTCCTGTAAGTGCAGGAGGAGGAAGTACAGTTATAAGTCCTATGCCAGGGGTTGTTTTAGATATAAAAGTAAAAGAGGGAGACAGTGTATCTGAAGGGCAAGCTGTTATCATTTTAGAAGCAATGAAAATGGAAAATGAAATTGTATCAGAATTTACAGGAATAGTATCTGCAATCAGAGTAAAAAAAGGTGATACTGTAGAGACTGATACAGTATTAGTAGAAATTAAATAACGGAGGGGGCTATAATGGAATTTGTTAAAATTTTAGAAATTATGATGGCGAAATCTGGATTTGCTGCATTAACATGGCAAAGTCTAGTAATGTTTCTCATCTCATTTATTTTAATTTATTTAGCCATTGTAAAGCAATTTGAACCTCTACTATTGTTGCCAATTGCCTTTGGAGTTTTCTTAACTAACTTGCCTTTAGCAGACTTGATGAAAGAAGCTGAGCCTTGGTATGCATCTGGAGTTTTACGAATTATTTATAATGGAATTAAGAGTAATGTATTTCCTTGTTTGATTTTCATGGGAATTGGAGCCATGACAGATTTTGGACCACTAATTGCGAATCCAATTAGTCTGTTGCTAGGAGCAGCGGCACAATTTGGAATTTATATAACTTTTATGGCTGCAAATGTACTGCCTTTCTTTTCTGCAAAGCAATCGGCAGCAATTGCAATCATTGGAGGAGCTGATGGACCAACTTCTATCTATTTGGCGAATAACTTGGCACCAGAATTGTTAGCACCAATCGCAGTGGCAGCATATTCTTATATGGCACTTATTCCTCTGATACAGCCACCTATTATGAAGCTTTTAACAACAAAGAAAGAAAGGGCTGTAAAAATGAAACAATTGAGAAAAATCAGTAAGATAGAAAAAATTGTTTTCCCAATTGGAACAGTTCTATTTACTTCTTTATTATTACCTTCTGTAGCTCCTTTGTTAGGAATGCTGATGTTAGGAAATATTTTTAGAGAATCTGGAGTTGTTCAAAGGCTTTCAGATACTGCTCAAAATGCATTAATTAATATAGTAACAATTATGCTGGGAGTTACAGTAGGAGCAACAGCAAATGGAGACTTATTCTTACGTTTGGAAACAATGGCAATTATCTTTATGGGATTATTTGCTTTCTGTATGTCAACAGTTGGAGGAGTTTTACTTGGAAAGATACTTTATCTAGTAACAGGTGGAAAAATTAATCCATTGATTGGTTCAGCAGGAGTATCTGCAGTACCAATGGCAGCCAGAGTATCTCAGACAGTAGGGGCTTCTGAAAATCGAACAAACTTCTTGTTAATGCATGCTATGGGACCAAATGTTGCAGGAGTTATTGGTTCAGCAGTAGCAGCAGGATATTTTATGTTAATTTTTGGAAAATAATATTAAAAAATAAAAAACTTTGGTAGATAACATGGTAAAAAATATTAACAAAAAAATGGGAGGAGATTACTGTGAGTAAAGTAATGTCATTGCATGATGCAATCAAAACTTTTGTAAAATCAGGGGACAGTATTTGTATTGGTGGTTTTACAACTAACAGAAAACCATATGCAGCAGTGTATGAAATTTTAAGACAGGGATTAGGAGATTTTACAGGATATTCTGGACCAGCAGGTGGAGATTGGGATATGTTGATTGGAGAAGGAAGAGTGAGAAACTTTATCAACTGTTATATCGCAAACTCAGGATATACAAATGTATGTAGAAGATTCAGACATGAAGTAGAGAAAGTTGGAAAAATGAACTTGGAAGATTATTCTCAGGATGTTGTTATGTATATGCTTCATGCTTCATCATTAGGATTACCATTTTTACCAGTAAAATTAATGCAGGGATCAGATATAGTTAACAAATGGGGAATTAGTAAAGAAGTAAGAGAAAAAGATCCAAAGCTACCAAATGATAAATTAATGGAAATTGAAAATCCTTTGGTTCCAGGAGAAAAGGTAATAGCAGTACCAGTACCTAGATTAGATGTAGCAATTATTCATGTACAAAAAGCTTCAATAAATGGAACTTGTTCTATAGAAGGAGATGAATTCCATGATATCGATATAGCAGTAGCAGCAAAGAGATGCATTGTAACTTGTGAAGAATTAGTAACAGAAGAAGAAATCAGAAAAGAACCAAGTAAGAACTCTATTCCTCAATTCTGTGTAGACGCAGTAATTCATGTCCCATTTGGGGCACATCCTTCTCAATGTTATAACCATTATGACTATGATGCTGATTTTTTCAAAATGTATGATACAGTAACAAAAACAGAAGAAGACTTTAAAGCCTTTTTACAAGAATGGGTATACGATATCAAGAATGCTGATGAATATATTGATAAACTAGGAGCAAGTAGATTAACAAAATTGAAGATAGTCTTAGGATTCGGATATGCTGCGAAATTAGTAAAGGAGGCAAAATAAAATGGTAAATTATAAAAATTATACCAATAAAGAAATGCAGGCAATTACTATTGCAAAAGAAATTACAGATGGACAGATTGTAATTGTAGGAACAGGACTCCCATTGATTGGAGCCTCTTTAGCAAAAAGAATCTTTGCTCCAAATTGTAAACTAATTGTGGAAAGTGGACTTATGGACTGCAGTCCAATTGAAGTTCCAAGAAGTGTTGGAGATAATAGATTAATGGCTCATTGTGGAGTTCAATGGCCAAATGTTCGTTTTATTGGATTTGAAGCAAATGAATTGTTAAATGGAAATGACAGAATGATTGCTTTCATTGGAGGAGCACAAATAGATCCTTATGGAAATGTAAATTCAACTTGTATAGGAGATTATTATAGTCCAAAAACAAGATTTACAGGTTCAGGAGGAGCAAATGCAATTGCGACATATTCTCACACTGTAATTATGATGCAGCATGAAAAAAGAAGATTTATAGATAAAATTGATTATATAACAAGTGTAGGATGGGGAGATGGACCAGGAGGAAGAGAAAAATTAGGACTTTCTGGAAATAGAGGACCAGTTGCTGTTGTTACTGACAGAGGAGTATTGAGATTTGACGAGAAAACTAAAAGAATGTATCTAGCTGGATACTATCCAACATCATCTGTTGAAGAGATTATTGAAAATACTGGATTTGAAATTGATACTTCAAAAGCTGTTTTATTAGAAGCACCAAGTGAAGAAGTAATTAAAATGATTAGAGAAGAAATTGATCCAGGACAAGCATTTATTAAAGTGCCAGCAGCAGAATAAAAAAAGATGAAAGGAGAATATATATGGGAAATTACTCAATGCCTAATTATTTCCAGAATATGGAACAAATTGGAAAAGAATTAACAAAAATTGATGAAGAAAATGAAAAACTAGTAAAAGATGTAGAAGAAGAAATAAGTAAATTGATAGATGGGATGCATGATGCAGGAACTCCTGATGAAAAAATTGCTGAAAAGGGGCAAATGACTGCTTTAGAAAGAATAGCAGAATTAATTGATGAGGGAACTTGGTGTCCATTAAACAGTCTCTACAATCCACAAGAATTTGCAACTGGAACAGGAATTGTAAAAGGATTGGCAAGAATCAATGGAAAATGGGTAGTAATAGTAGCTTCTGATAATAAAAAAATTGTTGGAGCTTGGGTGCCAGGACAAGCAGAAAACTTATTAAGAGCTTCTGATACTGCAAAATGTTTAGGAATTCCTTTAGTATATATTCTAAATTGCAGTGGAGTTAAATTAGATGAACAGGAAAAAGTATATGCAAACAGAAGAGGAGGAGGAACTCCTTTCTATAGAAATGCAGAATTACAACAATTGGGAATTCCAGTTATTGTAGGAATTTATGGAACAAATCCAGCTGGTGGTGGATACCACAGCATAAGTCCAACTATCTTGATTGCTCATGAAGAGGCAAATATGGCAGTAGGAGGGGCTGGAATTGTTGGAGGGATGAATCCTAAAGGATATATTGATCAAGAGGGAGCAGAACAAATTATAGAAGCAACTGAAAAAGCAAAAGGAGCAGAGGTTCCAGGAACAGTATCTATTCACCATGATGAAACTGGATTTTTCAGAGAAGTATACTGTGATGAAATCGGAGTATTAGAGGGAATCAAAAATTATATTGATTGTTTACCAGCATATGATTTAGAATTCTTTAGAGTAGATGAACCAGCAGAACCTGTATTAGATCCAAATGATTTATATTCTATTGTTCCAATGAATCAAAAGAAAGCATATAACATTTATGATGTTATTGGAAGACTAGTAGATAATAGTGAATTTAGTGAATATAAAAAAGGATATGGACCAGAAATTGTAACTGGACTTGCTAAAATAGATGGACTTTTAGTTGGTATTGTTGCAAATTTCCAAGGATTATTAATGAAGTATCCTGAATATAAAGAAAATGGAATTGGAATTGGTGGAAAATTATACAGACAAGGTCTTATAAAAATGAATGAGTTTGTAACTCTTTGTTCAAGAGATAAATTACCTATTATCTGGGTACAGGATACTACTGGAATTGATGTAGGAAATGAAGCAGAAAAAGCTGAATTATTAGGATTGGGACAATCTTTGATTTATTCAATCCAAAATTCAAAAGTTCCTCAAATGGAAATTACATTGAGAAAAGGAACTGCAGCAGCTCATTATGTATTGGGAGGACCTCAAGGAAATTCTACTAATGCTTTCTCGTTAGGAACTGCAGCAACAGAAATTAATGTCATGAATGGAGAAACAGCAGCAACAGCAATGTATTCAAGAAGATTAGTAAAAGATAAAAAAGAGGGAAAAGATTTAACTGCAACTATTGAAAAAATGAATAAATTAATTAATGAATATAAAGAAAAATCAACTCCAAGATATTCAGCAGAAACTGGAATGGTGGATGAAATCGTAAATCTATATGATATTAGAGCTTATATGACAGCATTTGTAAATTCTGTTTATCAAAATCCAAAAGCAATCTGTGCTTTTCATCAAATGCTTTTACCAAGAGCTATTAGAGAATATAATACATTCACAAAGAAATAAAATAAATGGGGGAATTAGATGGAAAGAATGACTTTACAACTAGGTATGTTTGAAACGTTGGCTTTAGCAGTTTTAGCTATTTATTTAGGAAATTATTTAAGAAAGGTTTTTCCTATTTTAAAAAAATATTGTTTACCAGCTGCTGTAGTTGGAGGAACGATATTTGCATTAATTTCTATGGCTTTATATTATTCAAATATAATGGAATTGAGTTTTGAATTTAAAGCAGTAAATTCATTGTTTTATTGCATATTCTTTGCTGCAAGTGGGGCAGCAGCTAGTTTATCTTTATTAAAGCAAGGGGGAAAATTAGTTATTATTTTCGCTATTTTAGCAGCAGTTTTGGCAGCATGCCAAAATGCTTTAGCGCTGTTTGTTGGTAATTTAATGGGAGTGAATCCATTAATTTCCATGATGACAGGAAGTATTCCTATGACAGGAGGGCATGGAAATGCAGCAGCTTTTGCTCCAATTGCAGTGGAAGCTGGAGCAAGTGCAGCAATGGAAGTAGCTATTGCTGCTGCAACTTTCGGTTTGATTTCAGGATGTATTTTAGGAGGACCTTTTGGAAACTTCATCATTAAAAGGCATAAACTAGAAGATCCAAATTTAGATGGAAAAGATGATACTTCAGAAATGGGAGAAGCAGCTCCTACAATAGCAATTAATAAAAATAGTGTTGTTAGTGCAATGTTTTTAATGTGTATTGCTTTAGGAATTGGACAAGTTGTAACTTTGATTTTGAAAAAATATGGAATCAGTTTTCCAATTCATGTAAGTTGTATGTTAGGTGGAATTTTAATTAGATTATTTTATGATAAAAAATCTGGAAACCACGAAATGTTATATGAAGCCATTGAAACAGTAGGAGAATTCTCTTTAGGATTGTTTGTTTCTATGTCTATTATTACAATGAAATTATGGCAATTATCTGGATTAGGATTTGCTCTAGTTGTATTACTGTTTGTTCAAGTAATTTTTATTATATTCTTCTGCTATTTCTTAACTTTCAATTTATTAGGAAGAAATTATGATGCAGCAGTTATGGCAGTAGGACATACAGGATTTGGGCTAGGAGCAGTTCCTGTTTCTATGACTACAATGCAAACTGTTTGTCAAAAATACAGATACTCTAAGTTAGCTTTTTTCGTTGTTCCAGTTATTGGAGGATTTATCAGCAACATTTCCAATGCAATTATCATTACTAAGTTCTTAAATATTGCAAAGGCTATGCTTGGAATAGGATAAGGGTCACACAAAAGAGAGGGAGCATAAAATGAGTAAATTTACAATGGGAGTCGATGTAGGCTCTACTACATCAAAGGCTGTTATTTTAAAAGATGGAAAAGAAATTATTTCTCAGTCTATAATTCCTGTTGGAACAGGAACAAGTGGACCTGCTCGGGCAATTAAACAGGTTTTAGAAACGGCAGGATTTTCTTCAATTGATGAGCTAGATTGTACTATAGCTACAGGTTATGGCAGAAACTCATTAGAAGAAGTGCCATTACAGATGTCAGAATTATCTTGTCATGCAAAGGGAGCTTACTTTTTTTTCCCAAAGGTAAGAACAATTATTGACATTGGAGGGCAAGATTCTAAAGCATTAAAAGTTGGAAATAATGGGATATTAGAAAATTTTGTTATGAATGATAAATGTGCAGCAGGAACAGGAAGATTTTTAGATGTTATTGCTAAGGTCTTAGAAGTTAATTTATCTGATTTGGAAGTTCTTGATGAAAAATCTAAAGAGGATATTACAATCAGCTCTACTTGTACTGTTTTTGCAGAATCAGAAGTCATTTCACAATTAGCAAAAGGAACAAAATTTGAAGATATTGTAAAGGGAATCCATGCATCAATTGCAAGTAGAGTAGGAAGTTTGGCAAAACGTGTAGGGATTAAAGATCAGGTTGTTATGACTGGAGGAGTAGCATTAAATCATGGAATGATAAGGGCTCTTGAAAAAAATATTGGTTTTAAGATCTATACAAATGAATATTGCCAGTTAAATGGAGCAATTGGAGCAGCACTGTTTGCTTATCAAAAGTGTTTGAGTGCAAAAAATAAATAATATGAGGAGACCTTGCTCATGCTTCATGAGCAAGTTCTTTCTTTTACAAAAAAAGAAGTAGGAGGAAACCGAAATGGCTGGAAAAATGGAAAAATTACCTAATAAAAAACCAAGAGCAATTGATGGACATAAGCCTGCTGCTGCTGTTTTAAGAAAAGTAGTAGATAAAGTATATGCAGAAGCTTGGGAAGCAAAAAGAAGAGGAGAATTAGTAGGATGGAGCTCTTCTAAATTTCCAATTGAATTAGCAAAAGCATTTGATTTAAATGTTGTTTATCCTGAAAATCATGCAGCATCTACTGCAGCAAAAAAAGATGGACTACGTTTATGCCAGGCAGCAGAAGATATGGGATATGACAATGATATTTGTGGTTATGCAAGAATTAATTTAGCTTATGCAGCTGGAGAACCAACAGATGCAAGAAGAATGCCACAGCCTGATTTCTTACTTTGTTGTAATAATATCTGTAATATGATGACAAAATGGTATGAAAATATTGCAAGAATGCATAATATTCCTTTAATTATGATTGATATTCCATTTTCAAATACAGTGGATATACCAGAGGAAAAAGTGGATTATCTGATTGGGCAGTTTGATTATGCAATTAAACAATTAGAAGATTTAACTGGAAAGAAATTTGATGAAAAGAAATTTGAAACTGCTTGTGCAAGAGCTAACAGAACTGCAGCAGCATGGTTAAAATCATGCTCTTACATGGGTTATAAACCATCTCCTTTAAGTGGATTTGATTTATTTAACCATATGGCAGACATTGTAGCAGCAAGATGTGATGAAGAAGCAGCTATTGGGTTTGAATTATTAGCACAAGAATTTGAGCAATCTATAAAAGAAGGAACTTCAACTTGGGAATATCCAGAAGAACATAGAATTTTATTTGAAGGAATTCCTTGCTGGCCAGGCCTTAGACATCTATATGAACCGTTGAAAGATAGTGGAGTCAATGTAACAGCAGTTGTATATGCTCCAGCATTTGGATTTAGATATAACAATATAAGAGAAATGGCAGCAGCTTATTGTAAAGCTCCTTGCTCTGTATGTATCGAAACAGGAGTAGAATGGAGAGAAACTATGGCAAAAGAAAATGGTATTAGTGGGGCTTTGGTAAATTATAACCGTAGTTGTAAGCCATGGAGTGGAGCTATGCCAGAAATTGAAAGAAGATGGAAAGAAGATTTAGGAATTCCAGTAGTAAATTTTGATGGAGACCAGGCAGACGAAAGAAACTTCTCAACTGAACAATATAAGACAAGAGTACAAGGTCTAGTGGAAATTATGGAAGAAAGAAAAGCAGAAAAAGAGGAAAAAGGGGAAGATGTATATACAAACTTTGAAAACACAAAAGAAACAGATTGGTCAAAACCAACTTTAAAATAGGGGGATAAAAATGGATGAAATCAAAGAATTGTTAGGACAATTTAAATATTATGCAAATAATCCTAGAAAGCAATTAGATAAATATCTTGCTGAAGGAAAAAAAGCAGTAGGAGTTTTCCCATATTATGCTCCAGAAGAAATTGTATATGCAGCAGGAATTGTACCTTTTGGTGTATGGGGAGGACAAGGAACTATTGAGAGAGCAAAAGAATATTTCCCAACATTCTATTACTCTTTGGCATTACGTTGTTTAGAAATGGCTTTAAATGGAACTTTAGATGGACTTTCAGCTTCTATGGTAACAACTCTGGATGATACTTTAAGACCATTTTCACAAAACTATAAAGTAGGTGTAGGACAAAAAATTCCTATGATTTTTCTGAATCATGGACAACATAGAAAAGAAGAATTTGGAAAGACTTACAATGCAAGAATTTTCACAAAAGCAAAAGAAGAGTTAGAAAAAATATGTGGAGTGACAGTTACCAATGAAAATTTGAAAAAAGCTTTTGAAGTTTATAATGAAAATAGAAGTGAAAAAAGAAAGTTTATCAAGTTAGCAGCAAAACATCCACAGACAATTAAAGCATCTGACAGATGTTATGTATTAAAAAGTTCATACTTTATGCTGAAAGATGAACATACAGCTTTGTTAAAACAATTAAATACAAAATTAGAAGCTCTACCAGAAGAATCATGGGATGGAGTTCGTGTAGTAACAAGTGGGATTATTACAGATACTCCAGGATTGTTAGAAGTATTTGATGATTATAAAGTATGTATTGTTGCTGATGATGTAGCTCATGAATCAAGAGCTTTGAAAGTAGATATAGACTTATCAATTGAAGATCCTATGCTAGCTTTGGCGGATCAATTTGCAAGAATGGATGAAGACCCTATTTTGTATGATCCAGATATTTATAAAAGACCAAAATATGTTGTTAATTTAGTGAAAGAAAATAATGCAGATGGATGCCTATTATTTATGATGAACTTCAATGATACAGAGGAAATGGAATATCCATCTTTAAAACAAACTTTTGATACAGAAAACCTTCCTCTTATCAAAATGGGATATGACCAACAAATGATAGACTTTGGACAAGTAAAAACACAATTAGAAACTTTCAACGAAATTATACAATTAAATAAAATGTAGGGAGGTAGAGGAAATGAGTCAAAATGTATGGGAAAATGATGATTTTATTTTTAAAGGTGATGAGCTAAAGGGAATGACAGAGAAAGGAAAAGACAAAGTCAAGACACAAGGTTTCACTGATATGGTAATTCCTCCAACAACTCCTGAGGGTGTAGTAATTAAAAGAATTGGAGATAATGCTTTTTATCGAAGAGGATTAACTTCTGTTATTATTCCAGATACTGTAGAAAGTATTGGTTATGATGCTTTTGGAGTATGTAAATTAACAGAGGTAAAATTACCAAGCTCTTTAGTTACAATAGAAGGATTTGCTTTTTACCGAAATAAATTGAAAAAAGTAGAATTTGGAAATGCAGTAAAAACTATTGAACCAAGTGCTTTTGCTTTAAATGAATTAGAAGAAATTTTTCTTCCAGAATCATTAGAGCTTATTGATACTTCATCTTTTTATAAAAATGAATTAACAACATTGTGTATTCCAAAATCTATTAAGAAAATTAATATGTATGCATTTTGTAAAAATAATATTACAGAAGTGGAAATTCCTAAGTCTATAGAATTTTTACATGCAAAAGCTTTTGAAGAAAATACAGAAATAAAATAAGGAATTAAAATGAAAAAGAGGCTGACTTATTATAAAAATGGACAACCTCTTTTTTAATAGAAGATAGAGGTGGGACTTATGGCTTTATATCAATTTGACGTTTTGGATTCTACAAATGAGTATATGAAAGAACATAAAGAAAAATTTCAAGACTATGATATTGTTCTTGCTAAGAATCAAACAGCTGGAAAAGGAAGACATGGAAATATTTGGATTTCTACTGAAGGGATGGCTTTATTTACTTTTCTTGTGAAAAAACATGAAGAAGAAGAGAATATAGATTATATGAAACTACCTTTGTTAGCTGGGCTTGCTGCTATTCGAGCATTTCAAAAAATAAAAAAAGCAGAGTATCAATTTAAATGGACCAATGATATCTATTTACAAGGGAAGAAATTGGGAGGAATTTTAGTAGAAAGACGAGAAAATAATTTTTTAATTGGAATAGGATTAAATATTAATAATCAGATTCCTTTGGAAATTAAACATATAGCAATTTCCTTACAAGAACTGGAAAAACAGAAGTACTCTATTGTTGATATTGTTTTGGAAGTGGTAGAGCAGTTTAAAATTCTTTGGGAAGAATATATAAATGGAAATTGGAAAGAGATTTTGGTAGAAATTAATGGAATTAATTATTTACATGGAAAAAGAGTTGCTTTAAGAGCAGGCAATCTTTTTGTAGAAGGAATTGTGCATCAGATTAATGATAAAGGAGAAATTGAGATTATATCTGATGGAGAGATAAAAAGCTTTACAATGGGGGAAATAGTTCGAGAACGCCTTATTTTTCCTTTAGAAGCGAATATAGAAAGTTTTGCAAAAGCTTATATTTTAAAGGAAGCAAACTATGATGTTATTATTTGTCTAGTTGGAGAATTTAATGAAAATTGGCAGATAAAACTTGAAACTTTGCATTTGAAAGTAGAAAAAGATATAAGTTTAGAAGAAGCAAAGAAAAAATATCAAGCAAAATCCTTCTTAGATTTCCCAAATATTTTTCCTTTAAGAAGTTATTCTGAGGAAAAAATTCAGGAAATTGCAAAAATGTTTGTTTGATAATATATAAATGCGGTAGCATAAAAACAGGGAATTAAAAATTTAGGGAGGAAATATGAGAGAGTTTATACACCAATTGAAAGAACAAGTATTAAATGGATATTCAATAACAAGAGAAAATGCAACGGAATTATTAAGTCTATCAATAGAAAAAGAGGAAGATTTAGAGGAATTATTAAAAGTAGCTAATGAAATTCGTGAGAAATTTTGTGGGAATTTTTTTAACCTTTGTACTATTTTGAATGCAAAATCTGGAAAATGCTCAGAAAATTGTAAGTACTGTGCTCAGTCAGCTTATTTTAAAACAGCAGCAGAAATTTATCCTTTAGTAATGAAAGAAAAAGCTTTAGAAGCAGCAAAAGAGGTGGAAGCAGAAGGAGCCCATAGATTTTCTCTAGTAACAAGTGGAAGAGGCCTGAATGGTGGAGAAAAAGAGCTAGATCAATTAGCAGAAATTTATCAATATTTACAAAAAAATACAGAACTAGATTTATGTGCCTCTCATGGAATCTGTAGTAAAGAGGCTTTGCAAAAACTGAAAGATGCAGGAGTTAAGACTTATCATCATAATTTGGAAAGCTCAAGAAGATTTTATGGAACAATTTGTACTTCTCATACTTTTGATGATAGAGTCAATACAATTAAATATGCACATGAAGTTGGACTGCAGGTATGCAGTGGGGGTATTTTTGGATTAGGGGAAACAGAGGAAGATAGAATAGATATGGCTTTTGATTTACGAGAATTGGGAGTTCATTCTATTCCAATTAATATTTTAACTCCGATTCCTGGAACGCCTTTAGAAAAGAATGAAGCTGTAGATCCAAGAGAATTGTTAAAAGATATTGCTATTTTTAGATTTATTTTACCAAAAGTATCAATTCGATATGCTGGTGGAAGAGTGAAACTGGGAGAATATGCAAAGCTTGGATTAGAAGGGGGAGTTAATTCTGCCTTAACTGGAAATTTCTTAACTACAACAGGAAATACAATAGAAAGCGACAAACAAATAATTAAGGAACTTGGATATGAATACTAAAGGGTATTTTGTCATAGGAACAGATACAGATATTGGAAAAACTTTTTGCAGTACTTTGTTATATCATGGAGTACAAAAGAAAAAAGGTATGTATTACAAGCCAATTCAAAGTGGGGGAATTCCTAAAAATGGAAAACTATATGCTCCTGATGTTTTATTTCTCTGTCAAACTGAGGGAATGGATTATCAGGAAAATATGGTTACTTATGCCTTAGAAGCAGAAGTTTCTCCTCATTTAGCAAGTGAATTAGAAGGAACAATAATTGAGATTGAAAAAATCAAAGAACATTTTACAAAACTTTGTGAACAGTATGATTATTTAATTGTTGAAGGAGCAGGGGGATTACAAGTACCTTTGATTCGTGGTCAATATCATATTTATGATTTGATTCAAGACTTTGGTTTTCCTGTGATTTTAGTGAGCAGTGCAAAAGTTGGTTCTATCAATCATGCTGTTTTAACAATGGAATCTTTAGGGAAATTAGGAATTCCTCTTCATGGAATTCTCTTTAATAAAGTAAAGAACACAGAAGAAAGTAAAATCTATGAAAAAGATAATATTGAGATTATTTTAAACCATTCTCCCACAAAGAATCATTTAATTATATTGGAAAATACAAGAGAAATTGAAGAGGAGAAGTTAAATTTATTTTTAAGAGGAGAAGCAAATGGCTAAAAGAAGTCAATTACAGGAGAAAGACTTAAAATATATATTTCATCCTTGCGCTCAAATGAAAGATTTTGAAGAAATACCACCTTTAATTATTACTAAAGGAGAAGGGTTATATCTATTTGATGAAACAGGAAAAAAATACATGGATTGCATTTCTAGTTGGTGGGTTAATTTATTTGGACATGCAAATCCTAGAATTAATGAAGTAATTTATAAGCAGATTAACACTTTGGAACATATTATTTTTGCAAATTTTGGACATGAACCAGCAATTGAGCTATGTGAAAATTTAGTAGAAGTTTTACCTGAGGGAATCAATAAATTTTTATTTGCAGATAATGGTTCTTCTTGTATTGAGATGGCTCTAAAATTAAGTTTTCAATATCATTTACAAACAGGAAATCCACAAAAAACAAAATTTATTTCCCTAGAAAATGCCTATCATGGAGAAACTATAGGAGCTCTTGGTGTGGGAGATGTAGATATTTTCACAAAGACCTATAGACCTCTGATTCAAGAGGGAAGAAAAGTTCCAGTTCCATATTTAGACTCTACAATGACAAAAGAAGAATATTCAAAATATGAGCAGGAATGTATTTCAAAACTGGAAAATTTAATTGAAAATAACCATCAGGAAATAGCATGTATGATTATAGAGCCTATGGTACAAGGGGCAGCAGGAATGAAGATGTATTCCAGCTATTATTTGCAGAAAGTAAGAGAATTGACAAAAAAATATAATATTCATTTAATTGATGATGAAATTGCAATGGGATTTGGAAGAACAGGGAAAATGTTTGCCTGTGAACATGCAGGAATTACTCCTGATATAATGTGTTTGGCAAAAGGATTATCCAGCGGATATTATCCAATTGCTCTTGTATGTATTACAGGTGATATTTTTAATGCATTCTATGCAGACTATAAAGAGGGAAAATCTTTTTTACATTCTCATACTTATTCTGGAAATCCTCTAGGATGTAGAATTGCAGTAGAGATTTTAAAAATTTTTAAAGAAGAAAATATTATAAATATGGTAGAGAAAAAGGGAAAATTTCTGCAGGAGAAGATGAAGGAATATTTTCAGGAAAAAAATTATATAAAAAATTATCGAAATCTAGGAATGATAGGAGCAATTGAATTAAAAGAAATCGAAGGAATCGAACGAGTTGGGCGTCATATTGCTGCTCTTGCTTTAGAAAAGGGAGTATTAATACGACCAATTGGAAATATTGTTTATTTTATGCCTCCTTATATCATTACAGAGGAAGAAATAGAAATAATGCTGCAGGTTTGTCAGGAATCAATTGAAGAATTTTTACAAACAATATAGAAGAAAGGAGGGGGTTAGAATGAAAGTTAAAAAAGTATGGGCTGCATATTTTAGTGGAACAGGAACAACAGAAAAAATAGTATGTGGGCTTGCAAAATCTTTGGCAGAAAAACTAGAAGCAGAATTCTGTTCCTTTGACTTTACTCTTCCCAAAGCAAGACAAGAGAAGAGTCCATTTCAAAAAGAAGATTTAGTAGTTTTTGGAACACCTACAATTGCTGGAAGGGTACCAAATGTCTTACTAAAATATTTGGCAACTATAGAAGGAAGAGGAGCTTTAGCAGTTCCTATTTCTCTTTATGGAAATCGAAACTATGATGATTGTTTGATAGAGCTTCGAGATATTTTAGCAAAAGATGGATTTTATCCAATTGCAGCAGGAGCCTTTATTGGAGAACACTCTTTTTCTAAAATTTTGGGAGCAGGAAGACCAGATACAAAGGATATGCAGATTCTTATGGAATTTGCAGAAAAAATTGTAAAGAAAGTGGAAACAGGAGATAAGACTTTGATTGAAGTAAAAGGAACTCCAGAGCCTTATCGTTGGTATTATCAACCACGGGATAGAAAAGGAAATCCTGTGGATATACGTAAGGTAAAACCTTTGACGAATGATAAATGTACAGACTGTAAAATTTGTGCAGAAGTTTGTCCTATGGGTTCAATATCCTTTGAAAATGTAAGGGAAGTTCCAGGAATTTGCATCAAATGTTGTGCTTGTATTAAGAAATGTCCTGAAAATGCAAAATATTATGAAGATGCAGGATATTTATATCATCAACATGAATTAGAAGAAGAATATACTAGAAGAGCAGAGCCAGAATATTTTGTATAAAGACTTTTAGAATGGATTAAATAAGCCCCTCCATCTTAGTTGTCTAAAATAGAGGAGGTAATATAGAAAAATATTCATATTTTTCTGAAAATCAGCTCCACTGACAACGGAGCTTTTTTATGTCATAATTTTGAAAAAGAATTTGCTTTAAAATGCTCTTTAAATCAATTATTAAAAATAGTTCGCATATGTGTATAAACACGAACTTTTCTGTTATATAATTATACTCTTTAAACTTTGAAATTTCAAGTTTAATTTTTTTAAAAATAAAATTAAAAAAAAGTATTAAACCCTTTAAAATAGCCTATATTATAAGGGTATTGTTCGTGTTTATACACA
>Ga0153982_1000166_pt1 | contig 17673 bp, 27 predicted proteins | sample TSGA066MetaG_FD_104743 | JGI IMG/M metagenome (GOLD analysis project Ga0153982, IMG submission 104743) | Attine ant fungus gardens microbial communities from Georgia, USA - TSGA066 MetaG | ecosystem: Host-associated > Fungi > Mycelium > Unclassified | place: USA: Georgia, Alexander Wildlife...
ACAGTAGTTGGAAAATACTACAAATTAAAAGATAGAGATTCTTTATATTTTGAAGATGAAGTTATAGAAATACTACCAGAAAAGAAAGATAGTTTACACATGACTATAAATTGTGATGCAAAGCTTGAAGAGAAAATGGAAAGCATAATTGAAAAAGTAATGAAAAGGCACATAGAAGTAGTTGAAGGAACTTGCTGTGAGTTACAAGAGTATGCAACTAATGAGCATTCATACTATACAGCGGATGGAAAACAAATGTTATCTACTTGGAAACAAAAAGGGGATCATGTGTATGATGCACATGTATTTGAAAAAGTTAGTCCAAGCAACTGGAAACAATTGAGTTAAAAAGCAAAAGCCCCTAATAAAAGGGGCAAACTCATAGGTGACTAAAATGAGAATGTTGATTCTCACTTCGACAATAATATCTTAACACACAGAAAACGAAAATTCAAGTTTTTACTTTATATCTGTTCATCACTTTGGAGCTGGTTAATCTTCATTGTGGTGGATAGATACAAAATAAAAATAGAGAGGATTAACCAGCAATTAACCCTCTCAATAAGGAGGAATAAAATGAGTAGAATGACTATAGAAGATTTTGAAGGAAGAGAATTTTATAAAGTACCAAAATGGCTTATGGAAATAAAAGGATTACAACCAGCAGATATATTAATCTATATGTTGGCATATAATAACTGGAGATTATCACTTAAAAATGGAAAAGTAGAAAGTGATGGATCAGTTTATTTTTATCTCACTCATGAAAGTATTAAGGAAAAGCTTGATTTAGGTAAAAATCAAATAATAGATGCTATAAAAAGATTATTAATGAGTGGAGCTTTAATAAGAACAAAAGAGAATGGTAAAGCATCAAAGTTTTATCTGGAAAATGACATGAAAGAAATAAAATTTGATATTACCAGTCTGAAAAAAAGCAGTACCCAAAATCAGACTACACCAGTCACTAAAATCAGACCTGACCAGTCTGAAAAAAGTGACTACCACCAGTCTGAAAAGAGTGACATAAGTAAGAAAGAATTAAGTAAGAATAAAATAAGTAATAATAATACAATAATAAAAGAGCAACTGGAAAAAGAAAATATTTCACCAGAACTCAAAAGTAAGCTATATGAATTTATTGATTATAGAAAAGAAATTAAAAAACCAATTAAAACCTACAAAGCAATAGGTAATCTTATAAAACAGATAGGTAAAGACTTTATAGATGAACAGCACTTAATAGACAGCATAGAGGTAACATTTACCCAAGAGTATCAAGGGGTATTCCCTACAAAGATAAAAAGGCAAGATATAACAGGAAGAGAAAGTGCAGCTAGTAAAAGACTTAAAGAATTGAGGGAGGGGAGATAGTGACAGAAGAAGTATTTTTAGAAGGGATACAAATAATAGAAATTGTTACAGGGAAAAAGTTATCTAAAGATCAGTTGAAAATATATGGAGGACTTTTAGGAGATATCCCAGATGAAAATTTTGTTATTGGAATAAACACAATGCTTAGAGAAAGAGTATACTCAAATCTTCCTATGCCAGCAGATATAAGAAAATATTGTTTAGAAACAAGAGAAGAGGACTTAGATATAAGAGTTGCAGCTGCAAGAAATAAAATAAAAAAGGCTATGGATAGTGTGGGTACTTATGTAACAGTTGCCTTTGATGATCCTATAATCCATCTTGTAATAAGAGATTTTGGGGGTTGGATAAAGCTTGGAATGACAGATATGGAAGAGTTTGAAAATCTTTTAAAATGGGATTTACCAAGATTATATAAAGCATATGCAACTAGGAAAAATGCAGATATTCCATTAATGTTAGAAGGAAAAGCAGATGATAAAACAGTTAAATATATCGGAAATGAAGAAAAGGCTAAAAGATGGATATTAAGCTATCAACAAAAAGTTGAGAGATTAGAGAATAAACCTGAAAATAAAACTGGAGTTGAAGCTATAGAACACATGGTAACATCTTTGAAGAAAAATATAATATAGGAGGACTGATGTTTAAAAGCGAAAGAGAAATGCAGGACTTATTTGTTGCTCTACTAAAGCAAAGAAAAACCTGTGGATTGATATTTGAAGAGGTAGGAAATAGGAATTTCTTCTTCAGAACTGATGTAGTGGAATACCAAAGCAGAGATTTAATAATAGGCTATGAGTTAAAACTACATGATTTTAATAAGTTGATAAAACAATGTATTGAAACCAATAAATTTTTTGATAAAGTCTACATGGTAGTTCCAGAAGAAAAAATTGAGAAATTAAAAAAAGCTATTGTAGAATATAAAACACCCTATTTGAAAACTAAAGAAAAAATAGAAAAATTTGGAATAATAGGAGTTACTAAAGATAAATATAAAATTCATAAAGGCTCGAAAGGCTTGAAAATGAGAAATTATGATGAAATTGGAAAAAAAGATAATGAAGCTTGGTATACACAAATGATACAAGATTTAATTATCAGGGGATATCACAAAGCAGGAGAAAACCAGATGAAAAGCTATAAGTAGGAGGACTAGATGAAAATAGGATTAATCGATTTAGACAATACAGGAAAATTTCCTAATCTAGCTCTTATGAAAATATCTGGATATTATAAAGCTAAAGGACATGAAGTCGAATGGTATCAATCATTGTTTGGTGGAGAATATGACATTGTTTATATCAGTAAAGTTTTTAGTTGGAGCTTAGAATATCCATATCCAATAAATGCAAAAAAAATTATAAAAGGTGGAATTGCATATGGGTTAGATAATAAATTGCCTGATGAAATAGAACATCATTATCCAGACTATTCTTTGTATTCATTTACTAAAAATAAGTCTTATGGCTTTTTAACTAGGGGTTGTCCGAGAGCTTGTGAGTTCTGTAATGTGTCTCAACAACAAGGGAGAACCAGTAGAAAAGTTGCTGATTTATCAGAATTTTGGAAAGATCAAAAAGAAATAATTCTTCTTGATCCAAATATTCTAGCTTGTAAGGATTGGAAAAATCTTTTTCAACAACTTATAGATAGTAAGGCTTATGTTGAGTTTTCACAAGGGCTTGACATAAGGTTAATGACTATAGAAAAAGCTGAATATCTCAATAAGATAAAATTAAAAATGGTTCATTTCGCTTGGGATCAGATGGATAACAAAATATATGAAAAATTAAAAGAATTTAGAAAATATTTTAATTTTCAAAATAGACAGCTCGGAGTATATGTATTAGTTAATTTTAACACTACTTTAGAAGAGGATTTAGAAAGAATATATAAACTTAGGGATGCAGGTTATACACCATATGTTATGCGGTACAAAGACTATAATTGTAAAAATGCAAAGTTAGAAAAAGGGGATATATACAACAAATTGGCTAGGTATGTAAATAGAAAGCATTTCTTTAATAAATTTAAAACTTTTGAAGAATATTTAAAATGGGCACATTAAGGGGGAATAAATGGAGGATAAACTTAAAAATAGTATATATGGTAAAGATTTTATAGCAACAAGAGATGATATTGAGGAAAGATGGACTATTTCAAGAAAGGTTGACCCAAGAGGTGAAATAGAGTGTGATATATATGACTATGATTATATAGGATATGGAATAAATCAAGAACTACTGTCACCTTGCGATTTTATAATTATAGATATGGATAAACTGGAACAACTAAAATCTTGTGTAGAATTTTTAACAAGAAGAGAAGAGGTGGAAGAATGAAAGAAAGTGAAATTCAATCACAAATAATAGACTATCTTCAGGTGCTAGAAAATAAAGGCAAGATATTCATGCAAAGGGTAAACAATACAGCAATATATGATCCAGTAGGGAAAAGATGGAGAGCTTTAGCAAAGGGAACTAAAAAAGGCTTTCCTGATATCTTGGTTCTAAAAGATGGTAAGTGTATAGGGTTGGAAATAAAAACAAATATAGGCAAGCAGTCTAAAGAACAAAAGGAAATTGAGAAAGAATTTAAAAAGCATAAGGCTGCTTATTATGTTGTAAGAAGTTTGAAAGAAGTTATAGAGATTTTTGATAGATATGAAGCTATAAAAACATTTTTGAAAGGGTAGGAGGGAGAATATGAATAATTTAATAACATTTGAAAACAAAGGAATGACATCTTTAGAGATATCTGAAATTATAAACAAAGATCATAAAAATGTTTTGAGAGATATAAGAGACGAAACAGAGAAACTAGGGTTGGAAATAGCTGAGCTCATTTTTGAGCCGAGCGAATATAAAGATATTACAGGTAGAAAATTACCTATGTATAACTGTACTCCTGATGGAGTAATGCAATTAGCTGCAAGATATGATGCAGTAGTAAGATATAAATTGATACAAAAAGCTAAAGAACTTCAAAGTGGTTTTAAAGCACCTCAAACATATGCACAGGCTTTAGAAATGGCAGCACAACAAGCAAAGTTAATAGAAAATCAAGAAAAGAAAATAAAAACATTGCAGCCTAAAGCTGATTATTATGACAATGTATTAGTACCAGATCATGTATTTGCAGTAGCACATATAGCTACAGATTTAGGAATATCATCTACTAAATTAAATAAAACATTGGAAAAATTAAAAATACAATATAATCCAAAGGTAAAACATATGCCATGGGCTTTATATTCAAAATTTGGGTGGCTAGTACCTCAACATTGTGATTATGAGGATTTTAAGAATGAATTTATGTCTGCACCTTCAAAACAATTAAAGTGGTCACAAAAAGGAAGAGAATGGATAATAGATACATTAGATGAAGCAGGATATATAGATTGGTATGATGGTAAACCTAGATTTAAGGATAAGAAATAAATGGAAAAATATCTAATAACAGGTTTAATATTAGCAGCCATGACCTTCTTAATTGCAGGGGTTATGGTTGGAGTAGGGATAGGGTTATATTTAATTGCGAGGTGACATATGGGAGATAAGCAAGAAAGACAAAATAGCAAAAAGACAAAACAAGCAGCTGAAGAAATAACAAGTGGTAAGCATAAATACTGCTGGTTAAAAATAAGATTAGACAAAAATGGAGAAGTAAATAAAATATTAAAAACTCCCTTTGAAGAAGAACTATAATAGTTATTTATTTAAGATAAAACTATTGCAAAATAAATAATAATACTATATAATATAGAAAAGAGAAAATAGAATATATGAAAAAACTAATTTTCGACCCTGGTGGTGGATTAGATAATCTTTAGATGTAGAAGTCTAAGGTTTATTTAGTCCACCTTTTTTTATTTATCTTGATTTGAGAACATCATCTTACAAAGAAATAATAATGGCTGATAGCAGCTGTATGAATGGTGTTTTCTAATGAGGGTATACCTCACGGTCGATGTCTACCCACTACTATATTTTTTCATAAATGTCCTCCATTCCCTCACGTGAGGGGTTAAATAGCCGCTAATAAAATTAATATAAACTAAAACTGTCACAAACATCAAATAATAAAGGAGATAAGAATGGGATCAAAAGAATTTTTAAAATTATGTAAAGAACAGGTGCTGGAATATTTTAATAACAGAAGTGAGAAGACAGATAAATTTGAACTTAAAGAAGATGATGTATTTATTGTTTGGAGTTGCAAAACATTGCAAAATAACAAAGCTTTATTAAGTACAAATGTATCAGATGGGATGTATTATGAATTAACTTATAATGGAGATAAAAATGAGTTGTATTTTGATGCTTATAAGAAATGGGAAAATAAATGTATAAAACTATAAAAAGGTAATTTATGATATAGACTTCCTCTCACCTCTACAAGTATGTGGCCAATGAAGAAGTCGCTTAATGAAAATAAAAGGAGGAACAATGACAGTAGAACATTTAATTGAAGTGTTGAGAAAATTCGATGGAAAAGAAAAAGTTTTTATAAAAACTAATAGATGGAACGGATCTGATTATACAGAAGTAGATGCCAGTATGGGAGTAAATATTGAAAATGAAGATACAGGGGTAGTAATTAAATTAGATTTGTAAATAAAGAGTGTGGTTGAAATAAACCACACTTGATTAATGCTCTTACATGATAAGGGTAGTAATGAGGTAAGGAGGTATTGAGAGAATGAAATGAATAATTATGAATTAGCAAAAATAGATTATATGTCTGGAATGAAATACAAAGATATAGCAACCAAGTACAATGTCACTCTCAATACTGTTAAGTCTTGGAAAACCAGATATAAATGGAAAAAGGATGAAGAAGAAAAGGAGAGCGCAGAAAAGGTATGCACACAAAACAAAAGTATGCACACACTCGAAAAGGGTGCAGAGAATAAAATATCAGATGAAGATAAAGACTTTGAATGGGTAGATGAAGAAGATGGATTGACTGATAAGCAGAGGAATTTTTGTTATTATTATATGCAATCCTTAAATGCTTTTCAGGCAGCGATAAAGGCTGGATATAGTCCAAGCTATGGTAAAACTCATGTGTATAAGTTGCTAGAAAATGCTAGTGTAAAGAACTTTTTATACAAGTTGAAAGAACAGCAAAGACAAGAGTTTTTGATATCGCAAGAGAAGGTTCTTAACCGCCATGTTCAAGTAGCTTTTAGCGATATAACTGATTATTTCAATGAAGATGGAAGCTTAAAACCTTTATCAGAAGTAGATGGAAGTTTAGTTAGAAAGATTAAGATAATCAAGAAAGATGGATTTGAAAGTGCAGAGATACAACTGATAGAAAAATGCCCTTCTCTTGCATGGCTAACTAAACATGCAGGTCTTGACCCAGATACAAACATAGCAAAAGAAAGGCTGGAGATTGAAAAAGATAAAGTATATGGAACAGGCAATGGAGAAAATAAAGCTTCGGGAAATATAGAGAAAGCTAAAAATATTCTGATTAAATTAAGAGGTAAGAATGAAAGCGATAGATAACCTTATAAGACTATTCAATATAAATAATCATCCTGAATATGCTGAAAGTGAGATATTTCATAAGTTCATAGAAGAAAAAAAGGTAGAACATGAACTTGAAGAAATGACACAAGACTTAGATCAGTATTCAGATGAAGATCTTTTAGAATTAGTTGAAGCTAATAACATTCTATGCCAGAAATCTTACTACTCATATTTTAAGCAAAGCTTTACAGCTAATAACCCTCTTGTACTTGGAGAACATATAGAACTTATATGTGATGTTCTTACTTTAGCAGAGAGAGGATTATTTAAGGATAATGATACAAAAACAAGAATAGCAATATCTGTTCCTCCTAGACATCTAAAAAGTACATCCATAACCAATTGTTTTCCTAGTTGGTTTATGGGAAAAGATGATTGGAAAAACTGTATAGTAACAAGCTATGGAGATAATCTAGTACAGAAAGCAGGGCAAAAGAATAGAGAAAAAATATTTGAACTAGCTGGATCATTATTTGGAGCGAAAGTCAGAACTGATGTATCACAAAAGGCAATGTGGGAACTTGAAGGGGGAGGAAGATTTAAAGGAGCAACTATAAGGGGTGGGGCAACAGGAGAAGGAGCTGAACTTCTTATAATAGATGATCCAGTAAAAAACAGAGAAGAAGCTAATTCAAAAACTATTCAGGAAAGAAATTGGGATGAATACAATGATACATTTCTAACAAGAGTACATAATAACGCCATCATAATTTTAATAATGACAAGATGGCACAATAATGATTTAAGAGGAAAAATTGAAGAATCAGAAAAGCATCTGAAGTGGTTAAAAGTTGATTTGATGGCTATATGTGAAACAGAGGAAGAAGCAGCACTAGATCCATTAGGCAGAAAAGTAGGACAAGCTTTATATCCTCAAAAATATAATGAAAAGTATTTTGAACCTTTTAAAGCTAATCCTAGAACTTGGTGGAGCTTATATAAGCAAAAACCACAGGTAGATAGTGGGGAATACTTTCAAAGAAATTATTTTAGATATTTTGAATGGGATAACAATTTTGTTTATTTATATGATGAAACAGGACTTAAAAAGTTTACTCATGATAGTTGTTATGTATTCCAAACTATAGATACAGCTCAAAAAGATGGCAAAGCAAATGATGAAACTGTAATCTTAACTGTCATAGTAACGCCAGAAAAAGATCTTCTTATAGTGGATTGCTACCATGGAAGAATAAAAGTACCAGAACAAGAAAAGATGATTGATGAATACTGGAATAAGTGGACTTGTAGCTTTCAAGCAATAGAAGATAAACAATCAGGAACAGGAATTATACAAAAGCTTGTATCACAAGGAAGACCTATTGAAACATTAAAAGCGGTGGGAGATAAAGTAGAAAGAGCAACAACAGCTATTTTATATTATGCAAATTCTAAAATATATCATTTAAAAAATGCTGAATGGTTAGGATATCTTGAAAATCAATTGTTGGAATTTCCCAATGCAAAACATGATGATATAGTTGATTGTGTTTCATATGCAGCTTTAGTCATTGCAGATAGAAGTAAAAAATCTAGTACAGGAGGTGAATAGGTGAGTAAAAAGAAGAAAAAGAAAAATTTTCTCCAAAGTGATAATCCAAATTCTACCAAAGGAGATACAATCCTTGACCCAGTAGCTTCACAGATAATAGGAGAAGAACGGAGATTACAACAAAAAGAAATAGATGTCATGCACAATGACTATGCTTTCTGTAAAAGAATATTGAGAGAAATTGCTGGGGCTAGTTTAAAGTCTGGCTTTATTGTTAAGAGTGGAAATGAAGAACTTGACTTAAAAATAATGAAGAGATTCACAGAGCTAGAATGTAGTGATTATATTGTAGAACTTCTTATAAATGGATTAAAAGATGGTATTTGTTTTATGTACCCAATAATAGAAGGCTCTAATTTAGAAACTGGAAAAGAATTGAATACAAGAAATATCAACAGAATAAGAGATATGAATTTATTCTATGCTAGAGATATAAACCAAATGCAAAGACAAATGGATAAGACAATAGAAAGATATGGAGAATGTAAAACTGTAGATTTTAGAAATCCTCATGGAAAAGTTCAAAATATAAAAATAGATTCTTCTTGGTTAATAACATATGAACCTTATCCAAGAGTTGACAAGTACACTCCTTTATCATCTGAATATGGAGATTCTTTCTATAAAGCTTTATGGGATCTACTAATAGTAAAAGATAATGGAATATGGAGTGTAGGACAGTTAGCTTATGCTATGCTGCTAAAGAAATTGAAAATAGGAGATCAAACTAAATTAGATTCAATTTTAAATAGAATTGGAAAAGATAAATATCAAGCAAAAAAAGAAATGGAAATAAACTCTAGCACACTTACTGTATTAGGAAAGGATGATGATCTACAAGCAGTACCTTTTACACAAGGTTTAAATATAAAGGACTTAAAAGATTATATTTATAATGAGTTGTCAGCAGCATTGGGAATACCAATGTCAAAACTTGTAGGAAGTTCTCAGGGAGCTTTAGCAAGTGCAAAAGAAGATTCTAATAGATGGTATGAGTATATAGAAGCCTTTCAGAAAGATAACCTAGATGAAATATTGAGAAAGATTATAAAACTACTTTATGCAGAGCAAAAAAAATATGATATTGAGTTTGAATTAGAATTCAATTCTATCAGAGCAGTAGATGAAAAAGAGAAAGCAGAAATAGAAAAAATAGAAGCTGAAACATTAAAAATTAATGTAGATTCATTGATTCAAATGGAGAAAATGATAGAAGGTTTTGAAATAGACAAAGATACATTAGAATCTCTTAAAGATTCTTTGCTCAATAAAATTAAAAATTTAAGCATATAGAGGTAAAATATGAAAGATAATTTCCCTTTTGATATAGAACTTGCATATTCTAAAGTTCTTAAAAAGCTAGTAACAGAAATAGAAACCAAATTTAAAGAAATATACTTAAAAGGTAAATCCAATAGTATTATAAAGCTAAAAAAATATAAAGTTGATTCTGGAGAAGTGTTAAAAGAGTATGCAGATGACTTAATAAATAAACAAGAAATAAAAATAAATGCAACAGATGATAAAGAAAGAGAATTTCTTGAATACTTTGAAGAACTTTTAACAACTGAATATGCTTTTGATTTGTGTATAAATTATATTTTAGAAACAGTTGAGTATTCTATAGATGGTGTAAATAAATCAGTTTCAAAAATAATTGGGGTAGCCTTTAAAGAGCAGCCTTATTATGATGAAGAAACCATAAGAGAGATATTAGAAGAGAATATAAGACTTATCAAAGCAGAACCTACTAAATATCTTAGAACATATGATAAGCAAATAGCAAAGATTGTAGAAGAAAAGATAGAAGAGGGCTTGACCTTGGATGATTTAGTTCAAGCAATACAAAATACAACAGGAATAGAAAAGAATAGAGCAGCTTTAATAGCTACTGATCAAGTTGGAAATATATTTGCTGAGACAACTAAATCTCAATTTAAAGGTATAGGATTAAAAAAATTCATTTGGATAACGGCAGGAGATGCAAGAGTAAGACCAACTCATGCAGAAAGAGATGGCAAGGTTTACGAATGGGATAATCCACCAGATGGAGAAATACCAGGCAGACCAATAAGATGCAGATGTACAGCAGATGTAGTGGAATCAGAAGTATTAATGTTAGCAGCATAAGAGGAGGTGATAAAGATTGAATGTATTGAAGAAAAATGCAATGTTTCAAGTTTTAAAAACAAATGAAACAACAGAAGGATTTTTGAAAGTTACTGGTTACATTTCTGAAGCTGATAAGGTTATGGAATATGTGGATTGGTGGAATGAAACTGTAACAAGGGAAATTATACCATTAGAAGAGCTTGAAAAGGTTATTCCACAAACCAATAGCCTTATATTGACAGATTTGCACCCTATGGAGTTTATTGATGCTAAAAATGCAAAAGAGTATATAAGAGGATATGTTACCAATGTCTATGGAATAGAAAATAAAAAACTTAAAACAGATTTATTGGTAATAGATTCTGATTTGATAAATGATATCAGAAGTGGGAAAAAGAATCAATTCAGCATAGGCTATTGGTGTGAAATGGTAAAAGAAAGTGGATATACAGCTTCAGGAGAAATGTATGACTACAAACAAGTTGATTTAACACTTAATCATTTGGCAGTAGTTCCACAAGGAAGAGCAGGAGAAGAAGTTGGGGTAATAACAATGAACTCCAAAGAGGAAAATATAAGTTATCAAAAAGGAATGTATAAAAAACAAAATTCAAGAGGAGGAAAAATGACAATAAAATACAATGGAAAAGAGATGGAAGCACATGAACTTCATTCAGAACTGATATTAAGAGATACACAGTTGAAAGAAGTTACAAATGCAAAAGAAAATTTAGAAGGGAAATTAGCAGCAAAAGAAACAGAATTAAATGAAGCAAACATAAAGCTGAATGGTATTGATGAAAAGATAAACAGTGAGGTAATGGCAAAAGTAAATGCAATATCAGAAGTTTCTAAACTTACTGGAGAGAAACCAGAAGATCTTATGAAATTAAATACAATAGAATTGAAAAAGAAAGTTATTAACAAAGCTTTTGAAGGAATGAATCTTGAAGGAAAAACAGAAGCTTATTTAGATGGGTTGTATGAAGGAGCAACAGTTAAGTTAAATTCTTCTCTTCCTAAAGTAACGGAAGGAGCTGAGAAAAAAGAGAAGGAAAATGGTATGGATAAATTAAAAAAAGCAGTAGGAGAAATAGGAGGTGCTAAATAATGGATGTTAGAAAAGAAGGTATGTTAGCTAAAACATTATCTACATATGATCAATATGGATATTTTTACAATGAAGAAGCAATTCCTTTTGGAGCTGGTGTTATGAGAGGAACTGATCCAGAAAATCAATGTAAATTAATGGCAACAGGGGGGTCTTTTTTAGGAGTTGCAGCATATAGAGGTGTAAATGTAACTGATAAAAGAGAATATCCTATTATATCAACTGTTGAAGTAATAACAAAAGGTCATGTATGGGTAAAGGTAAAAGAATCTGTAACAGCAGGGGATAAGGCAGCTTGTGGAGTAGCTGGAACTTGGGGAAAATCAGGAACAGCTTCATATGATGATGTTAATGGAGAATATGAAACTTCAGCAAATGCAAATGAATATGCGATATTATGGTTGAAATAAGGAGGAATGAATGAAAACAATAGGAGAACAACAATATAAATTAAATGCTATGGGAGTACCTGTAGATGGAATAAGAGATGTATATGCTGGGTCTTTAGCTGATGTAATAGAAGCTAAAAGAGTACCATTAGAAGCTAGATTAGTTATACCAAGAATTACAAATTTAGATGGAGTAGATATTTCAACAAGACATATCACTTATACAAGATATATTTATGATGGCAAAGCTATAATTACTGATTTGAAACCTAAAACAGTACCTACAGTTATAGGAGATGCAACACCAGAAACTTTTCCTTTGAAATGGATTTCTGTTGGAGTTGAAACAGATGTAAATGAATTAGATAATATAAGAACTGGAAAGATTTATCCATTAAACAGAACTGAAAAAGCTTTCAGAATAGTAGCAGAAACAGAAAATGATTTTCTATTAAATGGGTTTAATGCTCTGGGAATAGAAGGTATTAACAATCAAACATCAGGAATTCATGTTGTGGCAGCAGCTTCTCAATGGTCAACAGCTACAGGATCACAAATAGTAGAAGATATTAGAAAAATGAAAGTAGCAATGGAAACTGGAAAGAAATTTGTAGCAAGAACATTGAATCTTCCACAGGCATTAGACTTTATACTAGATAAACCATATACTTCATCAGCAGGGCAAGAATTATCAACTGCTATGTCTATAAGAGAAGTTCTAATGGATAAAAAATATTTTGAAAATGTGAGATCAGTAATAGGGATAGATACTCCTGTTCTTCTTGATGATATTTCTAATAACATGGGATTTGTAGCAGTACAAGATATCACTATTGGAGAAGAATATTTAGAAGGTAGAAGCAGAATAACACCTATCGAGGAAAAAATATCACCATTTGTATTATTAGAACCAGAAGCAGTAGTGAAATTAACAGGTGCAATATAAGGAGGAATGAATGAAAGTAAGAGTTGAGAATAAAAGTAAAAATAAAATATGGATTGGAGATTTTTGTTTTATACCTGGAATATCAACAGCAGATGTAACAGAAAAACAGCAGAAAGAAATTGAACATATTGAAAAAAATAATCCTACAATAGCAAAAGCAATTGAAGGAAAAATTATGAAAATTGAATTTGCTGAAAGTTTTAAGGAAACAAAAGAAGAAACAAAAACTGAAGAGGTTATAGAAAAATTTAAAAAATAAGGAGGTCTCATGTCTTTAATACCAACAACAAGTGTAGATAAAATAAAAAAAACATATAGAGAAATGGCTGGAGAATCAGAAGATATTATTCAACTACAAATGAATTATGCTGCTGTTTTGGTGGATAAAGACATTAAAACTGGAACATTAGATGGAGATTATAGAGAAATGGCAGAAACATATATGACTTGCCATTTGCTCTATATGAATTACTTAAAAACTTCTGAAGATAAAATAGAAGGTAGCACACAGGATAAAAAACTTACTCCTAAAATGGGTACAGGATTACAAGGAAGTCCATATGGTCAAATGTATCTATCGTTTTACAGCATAACAGGAGCGGTAGATGATGATAGGCCAGTAAGTGGGGTGGGATTCTTATCATGAAATTCAAAGTAACAACTAAAGAAACTCAACTAGGAAAAGATTTAAAAAAGCTTCAAAAAGAGGGGAATGTTTCTTTCAAAGTTGGAGTTTTTGGATCAGATGATTCTAAGATGGTAAAAATAGCAGCAACCCATGAATTTGGAGCAGAAATAAAAGTAAAAGAAAATAGATTTGTTCCTAAGTTGGGTAGGATTGTAAAACAAGGAACTATTATAAAAATACCAGCTAGAAGATGGCTAAGCTTAGCCTTTATAAGAAATGAGAAATTTTATAAAGAATTAGTAAAAACAAATTTAAAGAAAATAGCTGAAGGTAAAATGTCTATTGAGAAAAGCAATGATATTATAGCCATCACACTAGCAAGCAGGACAAAAGCTGAATTGGGTAAAGATATGCCACCACCTCTTAAATATAGAAATGGAACACCATTAGTAGATAATGGAGATTTAAGAAGGAGCATAGGAACTAAAATAGTTACCAGCAAAGGTGTTTCAGAAACTAAAAAGTATGGTGATGACCAATGAAAACATTCAATCATTCTCATATAGTTGAGAAATATGCAATGGAATTTACATTTAAAAGAATTAAAAAAGGGGAAATAGTTGATGGAGAACCTAAGCCCAGTATAGAAAATTTTATAGGAAGGGCAGCGGTATTACAATTAAATCCGATGTCATTACAAGACATGAGTGATTATATTGTAAGTGATAAGGCAGCTTATTTTTCTAAAAACCAAGATTACAAACCTAAAATAGGAGATACTTTTGTGTTGAATGAGAAAAAATACATACTTCATAAACCACTAGATAATGAATATTTAAGTGATTATATAAGATTTATAGCAAGGAGGGATGTTGTTGGAGACAGCGATTAAAAAAGATCTAATTTCTTTTTGGTATAAATATCTAAGCGACAGGACATCTTATCCTTGCTTTTTAGATACTGTGGAGCTATCAGATGAAGACATAAAGAATTACGGAGGCTATCCAATAATAAAGTTCAATATAATTGAAGTTGATAGCACAAATGAGGGAATATTGCCTACATCTAAAGATATTGGAGAGATAGAAGAAACATACAACTTTCAAGCTAGATATATGTTAGAATTTAATGTTTATTCAAGGGGGAATAAGCCAGCAAATGTGGATAAACTCCTGTATGAACTATCTAATAGCAATATATTTTCAAGATATGCAAATAGTATAGATAAAGCAGATTTAAGATTTGAAGACTTAGTTTTAAGGGATAAAATTAATATTATAAATGTAAATGAATTTTTACAAGACCAACCAGTAACAAGATATAGATATCAACAAAACTTTTTAGCTGAGGTAGTTACAAAATACATTGTACCTAAAGCTAAAGTAGCAATAATAGAGGAGGTAAAAGATTGAAACTGATAAAAACAAACATCCTATTAGATACAAAAGGGGTTATACCTGTAGATTTTGGAAGAACTCTGATAGTATCAACTGAAAAGAAATTAAATTATCAAGCAGTAACAGCAGCAGGAGAAATTGATGGAGCTGAACCTACTGATAAAATATATAAAAAAGTTGAAGCTTTCTTCAGTGGAGCTAGCAGGGTTGATTCAGTAGATGTAGTTGGAGAGACAGCAGATGTTTTAATTAATGGAGATGCTTTGAAATCATTTCTTGATAAAGTTAAAAACGAAAATTCAAATGTTGATACATTTTTCATAATGCTTGATAAATTTGATAATGCTCTAACAAAAGCTTTATGTGAATGGGCAGTAGCAAATGGAAAGATGCCAGCTTATACAACTTCTGAAACAACAGAAATAGCAACAGTAGAAGCTCTAGCAAAAGAATTTAATTCAAAGGCAATACCATATGATGGAGAAGATAACTTAGATGCAAAGCATATTGGATTTATGACAACTACAGTTCCAGGTAGACTTCCATGGAGTTGGAGAGAACTACAAGGAGTTGTAGTTAATAAAAGGCCAGCTACAGAACAACAAAGATTACTTGATGGAAATATAAATTTTGTAAATCAAGAAAGAAGAGGTGTTTTAGTAGTTGTTCCGGGTAAAACTGCATTTGGTGAATTTGTAAAAAATGAATGGGGTAAAGCGAATATGGAAGATGATATGCACATTGCAATTGTCAACCTATTGAAATCAAATGATCCTCCAGCACATCCAGGGGCTGATTTATCAGCAGCAGGGATAATGGATCAGGTTATTTTCGATGTAATAGAAGATTATGCTGGGATTTATAGAAAATTTATAGCTACATGGTCAGATAAAGAAGTTGAAGCAGGGAAAACAACTAGGAAAGTTGGAGATCCTAAAGGCTGGGTAAAAACAAAAACTGATTATACAGAAAATGACATAAAATTAGGAAAGTTTGCAATTGAATGGGCTGCAATGCCAAGAGGTGAATGTTTAGAAGGAACTATAACAGGACTACTAACTTTTGATATAAATAAGATAAAAGCAGGTGAGGTATAAAATGTATGATGCCAAGAGGGATTTTATAACAATTGATGGAACAGACTTTTCTGGAATACTTGATGGTGATGGTTCTTTTACTACATCAAGAACTGGTGATTCAGTTGGGGTTAGAGTAGATTCATCAGGTAAACTAATAACTTTTAAAAATACTGATAATACAATAACTGGAAGCATAACAGTAAGAGCAGATGCAAAAACAGCTTTAAAAAAATTAAGACAGCTCATGAATACTTATAAACAATTTAGTATAACAAGAGACAATAGAAATCCAGGAGGACAAAAAACTTCTTATATCAGTTGTTACATTACAAATGATGGAGAAGAAACAAAAAATTCATCTGGTGATCCAACAGCAAGAACTTTTAATTTTGTTGGAGAAAATAAAATTACTGAGGAAGGTGTATATTAATGGAAAATATAAAAGAAGAAGAAAAAATATTAGATTACAAGGATTACACTCCTATAAAAATTGAAGATGAAACTGAATTCGATGAAGTTGTTTTAGAAGATGTAAAAGGTACTAAATTTAAGTTTAAGTTCAGAAAACCTAATACATCAGAACTCATTAGAGTAAGAAGAGAAGGAACAATATTAAAAGATGATGATTCAGGATCTAAGTTTACTATGCTAGCAACTGAAAAAATGTTTGATGTAATAGCTAGAGACTTTGATTGTTTACCAAAAGACATAACAGCAGACATATTGACAGAAGAATCTGTTAATCTCCTTGTAGATAAATTTTGTAGCAGGGTTTAGGCTAGATGAAAAGGGCTGTATAGACTTTAATAGTTATAAATTAACTGATTTTGAATATATAGCTCATACAATAGCCTGTCATTTCCACCTAAACCCTTGGGAAGTTCTAACATGGAATTGTGAGAAGTTATTAAAAACTTACAGTGTTATTCTTAGAAATAGAACAGGAAAATAAGAAAATATGTACATTGGCAATTGAATACTGAGGGATAAAATAAGGAAATAAACTTATTTGATTTGTTGTGTAAAAAGGAGGAATATTATTGATTGTAGCAAATAGTAAAAAACCTGAAACACCACAGCCGAAAGTCAATATAAAATCTAGAGGTGAAAGAATGAAATATCGTTTTCCTGATGGAGAAATAGCAACAAAAGAAGAAAGAATAGAACATTTAAAAAAACTATCTAAAGATTTAAGGGAACAATTATTCGAAAAACAAAAAACATTGCTCCCTGATGAAGTAGAATATTTTATTTCTATTTTTAAAGCTGAGTTAGAGCATTTATATAAGGGTTAAAAGGGGTGAAAAAAATGAAAAACTTTTTATGGACTTACGGACCAAGCATTATTTCATTAATTGCATTAGCCATTGCCATATTGAAATAAGTTGCTTATCAAAAGATTTTAAAAGAGCAATAACAGAAACTATGATAGGGAAAATTTTCCAAAAATCTTCTTTTCTCTGAATTTTGCATTTAAGAATATAATCTTGTGTAACTTTTTTACCTTTTTCAGTAAGTGAATAAGTTCCTAATTCT
>Ga0153982_1000168_pt1 | contig 17609 bp, 15 predicted proteins | sample TSGA066MetaG_FD_104743 | JGI IMG/M metagenome (GOLD analysis project Ga0153982, IMG submission 104743) | Attine ant fungus gardens microbial communities from Georgia, USA - TSGA066 MetaG | ecosystem: Host-associated > Fungi > Mycelium > Unclassified | place: USA: Georgia, Alexander Wildlife...
CATCTGTTGCTGCCAGGCGCGCGCCCGATCTTGATTACGGTAATTGGTCGCGACTCGATGACCTTGCTCTGCGAGTTTTTTGACGATGGCCGTACCAATGCCGCCGGTGCCGCCGGTAACGAGTGCGATGCGAGCTGTCATATCACTTCCTCCAAAAGACAGCCACGATTTTAGTCAGCTGTCTCGTCAGACCTGTTGTGCAGCGCGGCGAGCCGTCAGCGCTGACTGATGTTGACGGATGGCAGCAACACCTTGGGAATGCGCTTTGGCTCGATGCTGGCCACCGCTGCTTGCAGCACTGCGGCCAGATCATTGCCCGATGGCAAATGCTCGGGCGCTTGACCGAGCATCGACCAGACGGTGCGCAATGCGGGTACAGGAGCGCGTGGATCCACCGGCAACGAGGTGCTGGACTTTGACAGCTTGCGGCCCTGTGCGTCGAGCACCAGCGGCAAATGCGCGTAGCGGATAGCAGGCAGGTTAAGAAGACGCTGCAGCAAGATTTGGCGCGGCGTGGAATCGAGTAAATCCGCGCCGCGAACCACGTCGGTGATGCCCTGGGCAGCATCGTCCACCACCACCGCTAATTGATAGGCCCACAGGCGATCGCTGCGGCGCAAAACGAAATCGCCAACTTCCTTGGCGACATTTTGCGTCTGTGCGCCCTGGATGCTGTCGTCGAACTGGATCCGGGTGCCATCGGGGACCCGTAGCCTGATGGCGGGATCAGGCCGTCGTGTTCCTGGTTTGCAGCGCCGGTGCACGCCGCCCTGATCGGCCAGATCGGTGCGGCTGCAGTGACATTCGAACGCCTGATTTCGCGCAAGAAGCCGTTGCAATGCCGACTGATAAACCGCGTGACGATCGCGTTGCCAGAGAACCGCGTCGTCGGAGAGTAGACCGAAAGCCGCCAGAGTGCGCAGCTGGTCACAGGCAGCGCCAGGAACCTCGCGCGGCGGGTCCAGGTCTTCCATCCGAATCAGCCATCGTCCCTGCCTGCAGCGCGCCATTAACCAACTGCTGAACGCCACGAACAGCGAACCGAAATGCAGCGCTCCTGTGGGTGAGGGCGCAAACCGGCCGAGGTAGTCAGGCGAGTCATCCATGGCTTGAATTTAACCTTGTTATGCCACACTAAGCACCATGCCCGCGCACGGTGTGCGGAGGATGGTTGTTAAGTCATGATCTCGCGAATCTTCCTATTTGTTGCCACCAACTTCGCTGTGTTGTTGCTCTTCAGCGTCGTCTCGGCGATTTTTGGAGTCAATCCAGCCCAAATCGGCGGCTTGCTGGTGATGGCCTTCGTGTTCGGCTTCGGTAGTTCGTTGTTCTCCCTGATGATCTCCAAGTGGGTTGCTAAGCGCTCTACCGGAGCCCAGGTGATCCAGTCTCCGCGTGACGAGACCGAAGCTTGGTTAGTTGCGACGGTGCAGCGTCAGGCGCAAGCCGCTGGTATCAAGATGCCGGAGGTCGCGATCTATGATGCGCCCGAAATCAACGCCTTCGCCACCGGCCCCAGTCGTAATAGCTCGTTGGTGGCGGTGTCCACCGGATTGCTGCGCGCGATGGATCGTGATGAAGCGGAAGCGGTGCTGGGGCATGAGGTCAGTCATGTCGCCAATGGCGATATGGTGACCATGGCGTTGTTGCAGGGTGTGTTGAATACTTTCGTGTTGCTGATTTCACGCCTCGTGGGGCGCGTCATTGACGGTTATCTCGGCAATCGTGATGGATATGGACTTGGTTACTGGATCAGCGTGGTCGTGCTGGACATGGTTTTTGGTCTATTCGCTACGATGATCGCGATGTGGTTCTCGCGGCGCCGCGAATTCCGTGCTGATGCTGGCGCCGCGGAATTGACTGGCAAGCAGAAGATGATTGCGGCGCTTGAGCGGCTGGCGCAGAACGCCGGTCAAAGCACTCTGCCCAAGCAGATCGCTGCTTTTGGTATCAGTGGCGGTGGCATCGGCGGTGGTCTGAGAAGTCTGTTGTCTAGCCATCCTCCACTGGAGGAGCGGATCGCTGCATTGCGCAACGCTAATCCAAGCACCGGGAATGTCCGACAGGGCGTGGTGGCCTGAGGTCGAGTACTGCGCTGCTTACAGCGCCCGCTTTCCGGTATCTCCGGCCACCTCGCGCACCAGCCGTGGCACCAGATAACCGGATAACCGGGCGGCCAGCGCGGCATGCAGTGCGCGGGCATCTTGATCACTTACTTCGAAGTGAGCGGCGCCGGAAACGCGGTCGAGTTGATGCAAGTAGTAGGGCAAGACACCGGCGGCGTGGCCACGTTCACTCAGATCAGCCAAAGCATCAACCGAATCGTTCACTCCGCGCAGTAGGACCGCCTGATTGAGCAAGAGCACACCGGATTCGCGCAGCAGGCGTAGTGCTGCGTCGACCTGCAGGTCGAATTCGTTGGCATGATTGGCGTGCAGCACGATCGTGACCGGCCAAGGTAAGGCGGCGAGCCACGCCGTCAGCCCGCTATCCACCCGCTCCGGCAGCACGATCGGCAGACGTGTATGGATGCGCAGGCGCTTGAGATGACCAACGTCGGCCAAGGCATCGGTTAATTGGCACAGTTTGGAGGTGGACAGAGACAGCGGATCGCCGCCAGAGAGGATAACCTCATCGATCTGGCTGTCGGCGCGAATCAACTCCATCGCCTCGCCCCAACCCGCGCGCGAGGCGGTGTGCTCGGCGTAGGGAAAATGGCGCCGGAAGCAATACCGACAATGCACCGCGCAGCTGCCGGTCGTCACCAATAGCGCGCGACCTTGGTACTTGCGGATCATCCCGGCGCCCACCTGGGCTGCGCTATCGCCAACTGCGTCAAGATCGAAGCCCGGTGCGATGTGCAGCTCTTCGTTTAGTGGCAGCACCTGGCGCAGCAGCGGATCATGCGGATCGCCACGGCGCATACGTGCGACATAGCCACGTGGAACCCGCAGTGGGAATTGCTGATCAACTGTGTGGGTGCTGACGAGACGTGCGCGCAATTGGCCAAGGCCGAGCATCGCCAGTAGTTCCTCGGGATCGCGTACTGCGTCGCGCCACAGCTGCTGCCAGCGTGGCGGCTGCAGTTCGATCGGGGCAGCGGGTATCATTCGGTTCTCAATAAGTCATTCCGGCCGCGCCGGAATTCCAACCAACCATTCTAGCCGCCTCCTGGCGGCACTTTCGCAGGAGTTGCCGTGGCCAGCCTGGGCATGAACGACGTCAAGACCGGTCAGAAGATTCTGGTCAACAACGAGCCTTGCATCATCACCGAGACCGAATACGTCAAGCCGGGCAAAGGTCAGGCGTTTACCAGGATCAAATATCGCAACATCAAATCCGGCCGGGTGGTGGAATTGACCATGAAGGCGACCGACTCGGTCGAGGTGGCTGATGTGATCGACACCGATATGCAATATCTGTACGGAGACGGCGAATATTGGCACTTCATGAATCCGGAAAGCTTTGAACAGGTGCAGGCCGACAAGGCTGGCATGGGCGGCGCGGAAAAGTGGCTGAAGGGCGAAGAGGAGTGTGTGGTGACGCTATGGAACGGCGTGCCGATCTCGGTCCAGCCGCCGAACTTTGTCGAGTTGAAAATCGTGCAGACCGACCCGGGCGTGCGCGGTGATACCTCCGGCGGCGGCGGCAAGCCAGCCACTCTGGAAACCGGGGCAGTGGTACGGGTGCCGCTGTTTGTTGGTCAGGATGAAACGATCAAAGTGGATACCCGCAGCGGCGACTATGTGTCGCGGGTCAAGTGATGCGATGCAGATCACGCGTGGCACGGTAGTGGCGCAAACCGAGTCAGGATACGCGTCGGACTCAGGATTGTCGCAGGTACTCATCACCATGCAGCGATCAAGCCAAGGCGCATGAATGCACGGGATGTCTGATCTTGCATCGAGGTGACGCATGACGCATCCATCCATGACCGATTACAGCACCAGAGAACATTGCGATTTGCTGATCGAAGCCGGCTATGTGATCCCGGTCGAACCGCATGGCGTGGTGTTGGAAGATCACGCGGTGGCGGTGCAGGGCAGTACGATCGTGGCGTTGCTGCCAATCGCTCAGGCGCACGCACGCTTCACGCCGGCCGAAGTCGTGTCGCGTCCGCATGCTGCATTGATCCCGGGACTGGTCAATGCCCATACCCATAATCCGATGACGCTGCTACGCGGCATAGCCGACGATTTGCCGTTGAAAATTTGGTTGCAGCAGCATATCTGGCCGATCGAAGCTGCGCTGATGAGCCCGGAATACGTCGCGGATGGCGTGACCTTGGCGATCGCCGAGATGCTGCGCGGCGGCACGACTTGCTGCAATGACGGATATTTTTTTCCTGATATTCAGGCGGCCACCTACAAACGCCATGGTTTTCGCGCAAGAGTCGGTTTGCCGGTGATCGATTTTCCGAGTGCATGGGCCGCGAGCGATGATGAATATTTCGATCGTGCGCGCCAGGTCCACGACCAATGGCGTGACGATCCGCTGATCGCTACCGCGTTTTTTCCGCACGCTCCTTACACCGTCGATGATGAAAATTTCGAGCGGGTCAGGATGCTTGCGGACCAGTTGGATATCCCCGTTCATTTGCATTTGCACGAGACCGCGCAGGAGGTGCAGCAGTCCATCGACCAGTATGGGCAGCGCCCGATCGCACGCATTGACCGGCTTGGGCTGCTCAACGATCGTCTGATCGCGGTGCACATGACCCAACTCACCGATGCAGAAATCGCGTTATGCGCCGAACGCGGAGTGACCATCGTCCATTGCCCCGAATCCAATCTCAAGCTTGCTTCTGGGTTTTGTCCGGCCTGTGCATTGCTGCGCGCTGGTGTCATTCTTGGCATCGGCACCGACGGTGCGGCCAGCAACAATGATCTGGATATGATCGGCGAAACCCGTACTGCGGCGTTATTGGCCAAAGCGGTCGCGCAGGACGCCGCCGCTCTAAATGCGTTTCAGGCCCTGCATGCTGCAACCCTAGGCGGTGCAGCAGCGATGGGCGTTAGCGAGGTGACTGGTTCATTGCGGCCAGGCAAGCAGGCGGATATGGTTTGTATCGATCTCGCCGCGCTGGAAACCCAGCCGTTGCATGATGTTGTCTCGCAGCTGATTTACGCGAGCGCGCGCCAACAGGTCACTGATGTATGGATAGCTGGCCGGTGCAAACTGCGCGAGCGCGAGCTGCTGGACATGGATGCCGCAGCTATCGCCGCCAATGCCCGCCAATGGCGAAACAAGATCCGCGGCGTGCACGGCAGTCGTGGCATGGGAGATCCGGCATGAATATGGCGTCGATGAATGACAACTTCCGTCAGGGCGAGTTGGACAAATTCAACCAGCTCGCCCAGCGCTGGTGGGATCAAAACGGTCCGCAGAAAGCGTTGCATGCGCTCAATCCTGTGCGTTTGCGCTATGTTGCCGATCGCGTTGCTCTGGATGGCGCGCGGGTATTGGATGTGGGCTGCGGCGGGGGTTTGCTCAGCGAAGCATTGGCGCAGGCTGGAGCGCGGACGATGGCTATCGACTTGGCGCCGGACCTGATCAGGGTTGCGAAGCTGCATCAGCTCGAATCCGGTGTCGAGGTCGACTATCGAGAACAATCGGCCGAATCGTTGGCCAGTCAGATGTCCGGCGCATTCGATGTCATCACCTGCATGGAGATGCTTGAGCACGTACCCGATCCACCGGCGATCCTGCGGGCCTGCGCGACCCTACTTAAACCGGGCGGGACGTTGTTTATTTCAACCATTAACCGCACCTCCGCAGCGTTTGCACTGGCGATCGTGGGTGCTGAATACATTGCTCGAATTTTGCCTAAGGGCACGCACCAGTATCGTGATTTCATCAAACCCTCCGAACTTGGCCGCTGGCTGCGCGCGCAGGGCCTCGAACTGACCGATGTCAGCGGATTGATCTACGAACCGTGGCGCAATAGCGCGCGTCTAGGCACGCGTACGGAAGTCAATTATCTGGCCAGTGCGCGCAAGCCAGGAGGGAGTGTGCGGGAGTGAGCAAACCCCGATACGTTGCTCAATCCACTTTTTTGTCTCGCGTTAGATGAACAAAGATTCCTCACCTAGCCGGTTTCCGCCTCTTGTTCTGTTCGACCTCGACGGCACTTTGCTCGATAGCGCGCCGGATATGCTCGTGACCGCTAACCGCATGCGCGCCGGACGTGGGCTTGCACCGCTGCCGATGACAGTGCTGCGGCCACATGTTTCCAAAGGGTCGCGTGCGATGATCGCGATCGCTTTGCCTGGATCCACTGGCGAAGTGGATCCCATACTGGTGCGCGAGTTTCTGGATGTGTATCAGCAGGAATTGGGTCGCCATGGTGCGGCGTTCGACCATGTCGATGCACTGCTGGCGGCTATTGAGCAAGACGGTGCGCGTTGGGGCATCGTGACCAACAAGCCGGAATACTTGGCCAGACAACTACTGCCGCTGCTCGGTTGGCAAGAGCGCTGTGCGGTATTGATCGGTGGGGATACCTTAGCCGAACGCAAGCCGCATCCATTGCCGCTGCAACATGCAGCGCAACAGCTCGGCGTAGACATTGCTGACTGCGTTTACGTTGGAGATGACGAACGCGACATCATCGCCGCGCGCGCGGCGGATATGCGTTCGATTGCAGCGTTGTGGGGCTATCGTCTGCCGGAAGACGATCCTCAGCAATGGGGCGCGGATGCGTTGGTGCAACAGCCCGCTGAGCTGTTACGCAGCGACGTCTGGCCGTGAACAACGGCGATGCAGCGTTCGCCGAATTCGTCGGCAAGTGGCGCACACGCTGGCCGGAGTGGGGAATCGCCGAAGTGTTTATCACGCCGCAGCATCGCGCGATAGCGGTGGCCTGGTTTGCATTGCTCGATGAATTCGCCGATGCCGCATGGAGCGGACGCGACGCCGCGCCCGGCATGGCCAAACTTGCCTGGTGGCAGCAGGAGTTACTTGGCTGGGACAAGGGTGGTTATCGGCATCCGCTGGGACAGGTGTTGCAGGCGCAGGATGCGCCATGGAGCACATTGGCCACGGCGATGCCGGTATTGGGCGGACGCGATTTATTGGGCGCTGGGGGTGCAGCGGCACTGTCCGCGATCGAGCCGCTGGCGCGGGCGGCGGCACAGATAGAGTGCGCAATGTTTGGGCGCTCTTCCGATCCGGCCATCAGCGCAGTCGCACTGTTGGCTGCACCGATGGCGGCGCGCTCCGGGCAAGCGCAGGTGCAGATACTGTTGCAAGCCTTGCCACGTCGACCGATCGCCGCGCCACGAGAATTGCGTCTACGCGCTGCGCTGCTGCGCCAGCGCCTACAGGCGCAGGCAGCGCACGGCGGCGAATGGCAGCCGGCAGCGCGATGGCGGCTGCCTTGGGCGATATGGCGCGCGGCGCGCAACTGAGTGTTGCAGGCAGGTTTCCGGCTGATCAGCTGGCGCCATTTACAATGGCGCGGACTTTGTTTGCGTGCCGATTCCGTTGAAGCAATCCACAGTCCTGCACCAGCTTCCTGATGTCGCCGGTGAGCGCGTGCCGATGGCGCGCGCGCTCGATTGGGTAGGCATGGACGGCATCACGCTGCCGATTCTGGTGCAAGGCGCGCACGGCGTACCGATCCAAGTGCCCGCTAGGGTCGATGTTGCAGTTGATCTGGCCAACCCAGAAGCGCGTGGGATCCATATGTCGCGCCTGTATCTAGGGTTGCAGCAGACGCTGGCGCAGAACTTGCTTACACCGGTGGGTCTGCGGCAACTGTTGCAGGATTTCATCCGTTCCCAGCGCGGCGCATCCACCTGTGCGCGTTTGATCGTCCGTTACGACCAGTTGTTCGAGCGTCGCGCGCTGATCAGCGATCATGTCGGTTGGAAGCGCTATCCGCTGGTGATCGAAGCCGAGCTGTCGAATAACGAGCCGTCGAACAACGAGCGGTCGAATAGCGAGCTGTCGAATAGCGAGCTGTCGGATAATCATTTGCGCCTAGTGCTGGGATTCTCGCTCGAGTATTCCAGCACCTGTCCAGCTTCGGCTGCGCTGTCTCGTCAGCGCAACGCAGAGCGTTTCGCAACAGATTTCAGCGCCGTGCAGCCACTGTCGGCTCGAGATGTGCACGATTGGCTGGCCTCGGAGCGTGGCCTGGCCGCCACCCCGCATGCACAGCGCAGTCGTGCTGATATCCGCGTGACGCTAAATCCTGCGCTGGCGGAACTGCCGACAACGACTCTCATCGACACGGTGGAGACGGTCTTGGCGACCCCCGTGCAGACCGTGGTCAAGCGCGAGGACGAGCAGGCATTTGCCGAGCGTAACGCGGCTAATCTGATGTTCTGCGAAGACGCGGCACGTCGCATCGCCGCCGCGCTATCGGTGCACACTTGCGTGGCCCACTTCGAGGCCACCGTGTCACATCTGGAAAGCCTGCACCCGCACGACGCGGTGGCGCGGGTCAGCGGCGTTGGTGCGGCCTGATGGCCTGAGAGTCAAACGCCAGTAAGATGATGGCGGCCTAGTGCGGCTGACGACGCCTGAAGTGCGGCCGTTTTACGCTGGTTCGCGTTTCGTTTGCCGGGCCTATGAATCGATCAACACCAGCGCCACCGAGGCCGCTCTTATGGACGGCAATGCATGCAGGTCCCCAGGGTCGGAACTGCCAGGAAAACTTCAAACTGGCGCCGTGATCCTTGCCTGATCCTTGTCCTATCCGGCTTGCCTTCTTCTGCAAACGAGCCGCAGTAGCCGACTTCTAATTGGGGCGCGGCTATTGAGGCGCGGCTGTGGGGCGCAGCTGTGGTGTGTGCCGCGAAGCCGAGCTCAATCGAGCCTGGCAGCGAATGCTTTTGTTGTCGTCGCGTTTTGGACATCATCAACTGTCAAGGCCCACGTTCCAGCACCAGCATCGGATCGATCCGGATGTCGAACCAGTTCATGCCCCAATGCAGATGTGGGCCGGTTGAGCGCCCGGTTGAGCCGACTGCTGCGATCACCTGGCCTTGTTTAACCCGATCGCCCGGTCTGACATCGATCCGCGACAGATGCAGGAAATTGCTGCTGATGCCGTGACCATGATCGATCAGCAAAGTGCCGCCGGTCAGATAGAGGTCCGGATCGGCGAATGTGACCACGCCAGCAGCCGGAGCCTGTACAGGGGTGCCATTGGGCGCAGCGATATCCATACCCGAATGCGCTGCCCGTGGCGAGCCGTTGTAGATGCGCTGGTTACCGAAGCGACCACTAATCCTGCCTGGTACGGGCCGCACGAAACGCTGCGCGAAATCGGCGCGTGCTTCGTTGCGCATGCGTGCCGCGGCGACTCGTGCCTGTTCGCGTTTGATGCGCGCGGCGATCGCTGGTGGCGGGTCGACGGTTTTGGGTGGAACACCGTTGATCCGTTCCACCGGCCAATCACGCGGCAGTACCTGGATTGTCACGGTTTGCCTGGCACCAGAGGGAGCAACGACCTGCACTTGCACCACGTCGGTCTGGTCACGACCGACACCAAACACCACACTGCCATAGCCAGTGACATGCAAATCGCGACTCGCGGTGCGCACCTGGCTGCCCGCGGGCACTTTGCCGATCACCATCGCGCCTTGTTGCACGCTGGCCGGGAACACGATGTCTTGTGCTTGGGTGCTTGTTGATGGCGCGTTAGCGTTTACTGCACCTGAAAGAGAGGGCTGCTGCGCCATCGCCATGCCGGTCAATACCGACAACACACAAGCTCCGGTGCTGCTGGTCAGATTCATTCGATCATCTCCACCTGCATGATCATCGCGCCAATGGTCCCGTCATCCGCTAATTCATCGACCGAATCATCGACTGAATCGCAGACTGATTCATCGACTGAATTTCAGACGCTGTCCGCTGGGTGTGCCAAGCAATTTGCTGCCATCCCAGGCATGCACGCCATTGACCCAGGTCGAAGCGATCCGAGACTGGAATGTACTGCCCTCGAACGGCGACCAGCCGCATTTGCTCAGCACATCCTCACGGCGAACGGTATAGGCGAGGTCATCGACTAGTACCAAGTCCGCCCAATAACCTTCGCGCAGAAATCCGCGTTCGGCAACATCGAACAACTGCGCAGGAGCGTGCGCGAACTTTTGCACGACCTGAATCGTACTCAGCTTACCCTGGTGGACCAGTTCCAGCGCCGCGCTCAATGCGAATTGCACCAATGGCAACCCACTTGGTGCCTGCAGATAGGGGCGTTGTTTTTCCTCAAGTGTGTGTGGCGCATGATCGGTGGCGAGGATGTCGATCACGTCCTCTGCCAATGCGTTGATCAGTGCATCACGATCGTCTGCCTCTTTGATCGCCGGATTGCATTTGATCAGATTGCCGAGTCGGTCGTAGTCCTCGCGGGCGAAATGCAGAAAGTGGATGCAGGTTTCCGCGGTAATGCGCTTGCGCGTGCCGTCGGAGCGGATCAGCGGTCCGCGTTCGAACAACGCCAGTTCATCAGCAGTGGAAATATGCAGCACATGCAAGCGGCTGTTGTGGCGACGGGCCAACTCCAATGCCAGCCGGGTCGATTGGATGCAAGCCGCGCGTGAGCGGATGTCCGGATGCGCCTGTACCGGCACATCGTCGCCGTATTTGGCCCGATACTGCGCTTGCAACGCATCGATTGCGGGTGTGTCCTCGCAGTGGGTGATGATGGGCGTCGGTGCATCGCGGAAGATGCGATCAAGGATGTCCGGATCGTCGACCAGCATATTTCCGGTCGACGCACCCATGAATATCTTCACCCCTGGAGCCGCCTTGGGATCCAACGTGCGGATCGATTCGAGATTGTCGTTGCTGGCGCCGAAATAAAAACCGAAATTGCCCCAGGCGCGTCCGGCCGCGCGCTGGTATTTGTTTTCCAGTGCCGCCACATCCAGGGTGGGCGGCGTGGTGTTGGGCATGTCCATGAACGTGGTCAGCCCGCCGGCGATTGCGGCGGCTGATTCACTGGCGATGTCGGCCTTGTATTCCAATCCCGGTTCACGGAAATGCACTTGATCGTCGATCATGCCTGGCAGTAACCGACGACCGGCGGCATCGATCACCGTCTCGTGCCTAGCGGCGACCAGTCCTGAACCGATCTGGGCGATTCGGCCGCGGCTGATACGCAGATCGCCGTCGAACTGGCGGCCTTCGTTCACTAAGCTTGCATTAACGATCAAGGTATCGGGCATCACAGGCTCTCGCCGCGCGGTGGCGCTTGGGAGATCGGGGCCACTGGCGGCACTGGATCTGGGCCGCCCGGGTGCAGGGGATGACAGCGCGCCACACGTCGTAGCGCGAGCCAAGTGCCATGTAGCGCGCCGAAACGGGTGATCGCGATCATCGCGTATTCCGAGCAGGTCGGTGCAAACCGGCAGCGCGGGCCGAGCAGTGGGCTGACCGCGCGCTTGTAGCCACGCAGTAGGGCGATCAGCAAACGATCAATGGGGCGTTCGATCACGGGTTTTGTTTGGCGCAGCGAACACGGGGACGTGGTTGCCGCGGTAGGATTAGCAGGGTATAACACCCGGCTTTCCCGTACTAGGGAATCAAGAGGACGTTGCAGACGTGGTCGTCAAGAAATCTACCAAGAAATCCAATCAAACTTCTGCCAAGAAAGCTGCCAAGGCCGCCGCCAAGTCAGCCAAGTCAGCCAAGTCAGCCAAGTCAGCCAAAAAAGCCGCTGCGAAACCCCCAGCACGCAAGCAGGCGGCTAAGAAGGCGACAGCCAAGAAAGCTGCGGCCAGCAAATCCGCCGTGAAGGGAGTTGCGTCAAAGAAGGCCGCTTCAAAGCGGACTGCGCAGAAGCAGGCTGCTCAAAAAAAGGCGCAGGTTAAAAAGGCAGTGGCTAAAAAGGCAGCGGCCAAGAAACCGGCTACCACCAAGCCCGCCAAGAAAGCCACGCAGAAGCAGGCTCCAGCCAAGCCCGCAAAGAAGGCAGCAGCGGCGTCTAAGCCGGCAGCGAAAAAAACCGCGCCTGTGCGCAACAAAGCAGCGGCAACCAAGTCCGGTTCAGCCAAATCCACCAAAGCCGCGACCGCGCAACCGGCTGCCAAGTCGCAGCAAGTTGCAGCCAACAAGTCAGCGGCCAAGCTCAGCAAGACAGGCGCGGCCAAACCTGCTGCTGCAACAATTGCACGGGCCCCAACAGCGCGTGCCTCGACAGCGGCCAGCGCTCGCTCGTCTGGTCCCGCTTCGGCTTCGAAGCAGGCTGCTGTCGTCCCGGTGTCCCGTCCCAGCGTGCCCAAGCGTCCTGCCGGAAAGGTCGCAGTGGCGGTTGCGGCCAAACCGGTGACGATCGCGCCGAAAGGCAAGGTCAAAGTGGTCGCCTATGACAGCGACGAGAGCGGCCGTCCGATCATCCCAGCGGGTTATCGCCCTGCGGTGGATGAGGAGTATATGAGCGCGTTGCAGCTCGAGTACTTCCGCCAGCGCCTGCTGAACTGGCGCGCCGATCTGGTTGAGGAATCCAAGCAAACCATCGAAAACCTGAAGGACGAGGTGCGTGACATCGGCGATGAAGCCGAACGCGCTACCCGTGAGACCGAAAACTCGCTGGAGCTGCGCACCCGCGACCGTTATCGCAAGTTGATCGGCAAGATCGACAGTACCCTCAAGCGAGTGGATTCTGGCGAGTACGGCTATAGCGTGGACTCTGGCGAGGAGATCGGATTGGAACGTCTTGAAGCACGCCTCACCGCCGAGCGCACCATCGACGAACAGGAGCGTTGGGAGCATCTGCAGCGGCAGATCGGCGACTGAGTCAGCGGCCTATCAGCCTGGCCTTTGGGCCAGGGGCGTCCGAGCCATGCACCTCCGTGCCATGCACCTCAGAGCCATCGACCTCCGAACGGGTCCAAGGGATGGACCTGTTTAGACCCTCCTCTCCTGGTGCTGCGCAAAAAGTCAGACGTCGTTCCTGCTAGCGAGAACCCGGCGTCTTGGATGGTTACCTGCCCAAAGTCACTGAACGACAGCGCTTTGCGCTGTTAAGTAGCGCTTCCTGTTTTCGCGGGGATGGGCAACGAAATCAAATTGCCGGACACGACCCTGGTGATGACGGCGTGCGGATTGACGTGTCGGATGCAGGTCGATTCGGAAGCTCAGGTCCGGGTGGGGACGACTCGGACAGAGTCAGATCAAACCAGTTCACGCATGTCCAGTTTGCGCAGGCGCGGCGCGCGCGCTGCGGTGATCGCGGTCACTGCGATGGTGACACAGCCGCCTAGGACCACTGCCGGAACCAAGCCGAGTAGGCGCGCCATCGAGCCGGCATAGAACGCCCCGAGTTCGTTCGATGATCCGATAAAAATGCTGGCGATCGATGACACCCGTCCGCGCAGATGATCGGGCGTGGACAATTGCAAAATGGTCGAGCGGATGACCACAGAGACCCCATCGCACACACCCGATAGCAGTAGGATCAGCGCCGAAATCCAAAATACGGTCGACAGCCCGAATCCGATCATGCACATGCCGAAACCGGCCACAGCTAGCAGCATCGTCCTGCCAGCATTGGCCTGCAGCGGTCGTCGCGCCAGATACAAGCCGGCGCTGACCGCACCAAGAGCCGGCGCCGCGCGCAGGATGCCTAAGCCCTCAGGGCCGTAGTCCAAGATTTCCTTGATAAATGCAGGCGCCAGCGAGATCGCGCCGCCCAGCAGCACCGCGAACATGTCCAATGCCATCGCCCCGAGCATGATCTGGTTGCCGAACACGAAGCGCAGGCCGTCGCGGATGCTGGCGAAAATCGGGCCGCGTTGCAAAACCGGCGCAGGCTCGGTGACCTGTAGTCTGGTCAACGCCAGGATTGCGATCACCGCGAACCCAACCGCGGTACCGTAGGCCACATGCGTGCCAGCCCAGCCGACCAGGATCCCGCCAATCGCCGGGCCGATCACCATTCCGGATTGGACTGCCACGCTGCCAAAACTCGCACCGCGCGCGAATTGCTCGCGTTTGAGCACTCGCGCAAACAATGCGTGATAAATCGGCGCGAGAAAGGCGCGCGCGCATCCGCCCAGTGCGATCGCCGCGTAAATGGGCCAGAGCTTGCTCGCCGGCGACCAGGTCAAAGTGATCAGCACCAGTATCAAGGCGGTAGTCGCCAGTCCCGAGCAGGCGACCATGCCCAGCTTGCGCCGCGGTAATTGGTCGACCAGATAGCCGGCAAACGGCGCCACGCAGAAAAAAGGAATGACCTCGGCCAGCCCGATCAGGCCGAGGGAGAGCGGATTACGCGTCAGCTCGTAAACATGCCAGCCTACGGTGACCGCCACGATCTGGTAGCTCAGGATCGTGGTCACGCGATACAGCATCAGTCGCAAAAAACCGCGGTTGTGCAATGGCGAGGGCGGATGGTTGGTCGTGGGTATCGGTACCGTATCGGTTGCGGAACTCACGCTGCGTTCCGTGCGCCATCACGGATCGCCTCAAGCAGCGCTGCCAAGCCGTTGTTACGGGTAGGCGAGAGATGTTTGGCCAGGCCGATCTGGGCGATGTAGTCGGCATCGGTGGCTAGGATTTCCGCCGCACTGCGGCCAGAGTAGACCCGTAGCGCGAGATAGATCAGCCCTGAGACGATCGCCGAATCGCTGACCGCGGCGAAGTCCAGCTTGGAGGCGTCGCCGGTTGCCACGATCCAGACCATCGACTGGCAGCCATGGAGTCGGTTGGCCTCGGTTTTGTCCTGCTTCGGAAACGGCGGCAGTTTACGGCCCAAATCAATCAAATATTGATAACGTTCAGACCAATCGCTGAACAAGCCGAATTCTTCGGCAATCGCGGTTTGCGCCTCGGATGCACTGGATTCAAGCGGGAATGGGGATTCGATCACGGTAGGCGCTATTTTCGCATCGTGGAGCTACGCCGTTGAAACGCGCCAGCTCATGGCCGTGAACGCGACCAGCGCACACCTTGTGCGGTGTCTTCAAGCACAATGCCTTCTTCTGCCAATTGTGCCCGAATCGCATCGGCGCGAGAGAAATCCCTGGCTTGCTTGGCGACGTTGCGCTGGTCGATCAGCGCACGAATTCGCGCCGTGTCCTCATCATCGCCAGTGCGCGCAAACCATGCAGCCGGCGCTTGCTGCAATAGCCCTAACGCCAGGCCGGCGCCCAGCAACTCGCCCTTCAGGCGATTTCGTTCAACAGCATCGCTGGCTTTGCGGGTCATAGCGGCGATCCGCGCCAGCTCGGCCAATGCGGCGGGGGTGTTCAGATCGTCGTGGAGCGCAGCTTCGATGGTGTCGGGGATGCGCGCGGTCGCTGTCACGTCGGTCAGATCGCGCAATGTTCCGTACAGGCGATCGAGGGTGCGCACCGATTGCGCGATCAACGCCTGCGACCAATCCAGCGGCTGGCGATAATGGGCCGAGAGCAGGGCATAGCGCAGTGCTTCTGGCGGATGCGCGCGTACCAGGTCGTGAATGCGTTCGATATTGCCCACAGACTTGGACATCTTGCTGCCGGCGAAAGTCAGCATGCCATTGTGCAACCAGAATCGTGCGAACGGCTGGCCTGCATGTGCGCACTGGCTTTGTGCGATTTCGTTTTCGTGGTGCGGAAACAGCAGGTCGATGCCACCGGCGTGGATGTCGATGGTGGTGCCCAGATGCGTGGCGGCCATGGCCGAGCACTCGATATGCCAACCAGGACGACCGCGACCCCATGGCGAATCCCAGCCGGGCAGTGCCTGGCGATTGCGGGATGCATCATGGCCGGAGATATCATGGCCGGACATGTCGGGGCCGGACATGTCGTGACCGGACATGTCGGGACCGGGCACGGCGCAATCGCGTGAGGGTTTCCACAGCACGAAGTCACCGGGATCGCGCTTGTAAGGAGCGACCTCGATCCGCGCGCCTGCGAGCATGTCCTCGCGGTCGCGACCAGAGAGCTTGCCGTAGTCTGGGAAGCTGGCAACCGCGAACAGCACATGTGACTCAGCCACGTAGGCGTGGCCGGCGTCGATCAGGCGCTGGATCATCGCGATCATCTGATCGATGTGGCGGGTTGCAATAGGTTCCAGGTCCGGCGGTTCCACCCCCAAGGCCGCCATGTCCTGGTGATACGCCGCGGTGTAGCGCTCAGTGATCAGCGAGATCGGAACGCCTTGTTCGGCGGCAGCGGCATTGATCTTGTCATCGACGTCGGTAATGTTACGCGCGTATCTAAGCGCGCCATAGCGCCGCCGTAGCAGTGCGGCGAGGACCCCGAACACCACCGGACCACGGGCGTTGCCAATATGGACGTAGTTATAGACCGTGGGACCGCATAGATACATCGTGGGACTTGCGCGATCAAGCGGCGCAAATGGCTCGATTTTCCGCGTCAAACCGTTGTAGAGATGCAGGGACATCGGATCGGCAGTGGGGGAAGGCGGACATTTTAATGTCGAGCCCCCGGCGGATGACAGCCAAGATTCAGGCCAACGCTGCCCGTGCCCCCTACACTGGGCACCATGTCGACCGCCATCGTCAAGAGCTTCGTGATTGCTGCGCTTGGCCTGTCGCCGTTGCTCGCGCTGCCAGTGCGCGCCCAGCAGGCGATCCTGGTGCCGACCGAGAATATCCGCATTGAATACGGCCAAGTCCTGCGCGCCGAGCCGATCTACGAAACCCAGCGTGAGACCTGGCTTGAACGCCAATGTCCTGAAGGCAACAAGATGCTGTCGCGGATCGCTGGCGCGGTAAAGGATGTTCTCAAGCGCGGAGAGTCCGGCGACGGCAGGTGCAAGGATGTGCCAGTCGAACGCGAGTTCCGGCGTCTGGCGGCATATGAAGTTGATTACATGTACAAGGGCAGCAAATTCCGCTCGCGGATGCCATACGATCCTGGTAATCGGATCAAGCTGCGGATTTCGGTGATGCCGCACGCCGTTGCGCCCTAGCCTAGGCAAGGCGTCTTCCGTTGTTGGCGTCGGATAGTCTTGGCGCCGCAAGTCAATGGACAGCAAGCCTATGGACAAAGCCGGTCTATGGACAAGCAGGCCTACAGCGGGCCCACAGACAAACATGCCCACAGCAGGCCCACAAACAAGCGGGACCACAGACAAGTAGGCTCACGGACAAGTAGGCGCACGGACAAGCAGGCCAGCAGACATCGGCGCAGCTCGTGCCGTGATGTCGTCCGATTACTGATCGTTGGCGATTGCTTGCGGCCCGTCGCGGCTCATGCGAGGATGCGCTTCGATGCACGCTCGTCTGACTACCCGCCACGCCTGCGCCGCCCGGATGGGATCCGGCATGACTTCTCGCGCGTCGCGTCGGAGCCCCTGCTGCTAGCTGGGTAGAAACAGGAGCGTTACCGTCATCCGTCCTGACCCAGCCCTCGCGCTGGGTCTTGTTGTTTTTGGCCATCAGTTCATAGAACGAATTTCACCACGGAAATACATTGCGCACCGAATGTTTCAAGTCGCCGTCGCCAACGCGTAGCGCTTTTCAGCAGCGCGAGGCGCTTTCCCGACATTTCCTCAATACCCAGGATTGGGATCGTCCCGCCCTGGATGCTTTGCTAGTGCAGGCGGGGCGATTCAAGAGCAGCCGAATGGGTGAGCAGCTCAAAGGCCGCAGCATCGCCTTGGTATTTTTCAATCCGTCCATGCGCACCCGGACC
>Ga0153982_1000169_pt1 | contig 17582 bp, 18 predicted proteins | sample TSGA066MetaG_FD_104743 | JGI IMG/M metagenome (GOLD analysis project Ga0153982, IMG submission 104743) | Attine ant fungus gardens microbial communities from Georgia, USA - TSGA066 MetaG | ecosystem: Host-associated > Fungi > Mycelium > Unclassified | place: USA: Georgia, Alexander Wildlife...
AGGCTTGGAGCATATCTTTATTATGAAGAAGGATTAAAAATAGATAGCAACAAAGAAGAAGGCCTTTATGTAGAACTACATCTTAAAGGTAAAAATATAGTAAGAGCTTATAGATATGCAGGGAATAAAATTGGGGCTCAAATACCTTTATCATCTATAGACAGAGCTTTTACAGTAGGTAAAAACATAAAAGATACTTCTGAAAAAGGGCAAAAAGGATTTGAATACACAATAAATACAGAATTAGAAGATTTTGATATTCAAAACTTTATGGGATTAGATAAAGATATTGGAGAACTGTATTCAGAAAGTATTTACAATGGTTTATCTTCCACATTTTTAGAAATGACTATAAGGATAACTTCTAATAGTTATTTATTCAACAAAGTAAACAATCCAAACATGATAGGACCAGATGTATCAGAAACACAAGTGTCCATAGTTCCAACATGGAAAGAAAATGTGTTAGGAACAGAATACAGAGAAGAAAAAGTAGTGAAACAGGGGAAATATCATGTGATTAATGATTCAAAGTGGATAGGAGGAATGAAGTATATAGAGCCTCCAACTTCTCATGTAGAAACAATTTATAAACATTTAGAATTAAATTATTCCAATGCTTATAGTCAATTAGGAGTAAATGCAGTAGCCCTTGGATTAATAAATATTGGTGGCAATATAAGCAGTGGAGAAGCATTTAAAAAAGCTATAACGTCTACTTTGAATAAAGCCAGAGATATAGTCAATAATATATATACCCCACTTATTACCTTATATAAGCAAGCTTATAAATTAGAAAAGAAAAAAGAGTTTTCTAAATTTGATATTGGATTTAGTGATGGAATATCTTTGTCTAAAAAAGAAGAAACTGAAAATGCTTCTTTGCAAGTAAACAATAAGTTAAAATCCAGAAAAACATATTTAATTGAAAATGGATATACAGAAAAGGCAGCAGATGAAGAGATTGAAAGAATAGCTGAGGAACAAGACAGACTATCAGGAATGAGTTTAGAAACAATAACAGAAGGAGATATAGGAGGTAATGATGAATAGTGGCTAAAGATAAAAGAGATCATCTTATAAAACTTTACGAACAGGCTCTAAATGACCTTATAAAAGTATTTGAAGAAAACTTAAAAGCAGGAAAAAAGATTGACTATGAAAGAACATTACTTCTTAACTTAAAAAAAGCCTTTGAAAAAGTCAAAGATCAGAAAAAGATTATACAACTATCCCTCAATGATGATTATATTGAGAGAAAAATCAAAGAAATAGAAAGAAGTATAAAGGTTAATAATGTGGCTCTAGACTATGATTATACAAAATTTACAGAAATAGATATAGAGAATGTTGAAGGGCTATACAAAATCTTTAATGACAAGCTTAACAGGGCAGAAAAGGGAATAGGGAGGCAAATACAATCTTTCTTTACAGAACAGGAGAAAAGAGATACTTCTGAACTTAATAAAATATTAAGGGATGAATTAGTATTAAGAGAACTTGGGAAAAGTAAAGAAAGGGCAATAGCAGATATAACAGAGAAACTTAAAGATAATCTATATTTTAATCTTAAAACTAATAAAAGTAAAAATATAAGAATGTCATTACCTGCTTATGCCAAGATGAATTTAAACACTATGTTTCAACAAGCTAAGAACACAGCTTCTATACAAGCAGTAAAAGACACAGGAAACAAGTTGGTAAAGTTCAGTAGTCATTATTGGACTTGCGAAACTTGTGCTAAATATGCAGAAGGGCGGGTATATAGCTTAGATAAGAGAATAAAAAAATATCCATATTTATACGACATCCCTGGATTCAATAAAGGATATAAAAGTATTCACCCTAACTGTAAACACTTGTTAAGTGGGTATTTTGAAGAAGGTTATACAGAAAAAGAGATAGAGGAAAATAAGAAACTATCTAAAAATCAGGAAGACAACAGAAGTTCTGATATGATAGAAAAATACAATCTTAGACAGGAAATAAACAGGTTAGAAAGATTGAAAAAAGGGATAAAAGAAAAAATAAACATTATAGAAGATGAAAACCAAAAAGCAGTATTAAGAAGAAAAAACAGAGAGATAAATACAAAAATAAAAGACTTAAAAGAGAAATTTAAGGAGTTATAGGAGGAAAACATGACAATAGAAGAGTTATTGGCAGAGATAGCAAAGAACAAAGGTAATAAAGGATTTATCACAGCATTAGCAGCCTTGAATATTGTAACAGCAAAGGAAGTTGAAGCAAAATACACAGATGAAGGAGTAAAAAAATATTTAACAGAAAATAAGAGTTTAAATGATGAACTAACAACAGCAAATACAAAAAAATTTCTTGCTGGAAAACTTGGAAAAGTTGAAAAAGATATAACAGATGAAGATATAGCACTTGATCTTATTCCAAAATCTATATTGAATGAACAAGTAGGAAAATATCAAGGGAAAATCAAAGATTATGAAATTTCAAAAGCTTTAGGAGATAAAGCAGATTTATTAAAGCCACACCTAGATATAGAAAAAGTTGTTTTAGATGGAGACCTAAATATAAAAGGTTTAGATGAACAAGTGACAAATTTAAAAACAAAATTTTCATCTTTATTTGAAGCAAAAGAAGAAGAAGAGGGGGATGATACTGGGGGAGGATTCAAAAATGGAAAAGGAGGAACACCAAAAAATCCGTGGTTAAAGGAAACTTGGAACGAAGGAGAACAGGCAAAGTTATATAAAGAGAATAAAGATTTAGCTGAAAAGTATATGGAAGAAACAGGATATAAATATTAATTTAAAGGGAGTGATGAAAAAATGGAAAACAAAAAAATGAGAGTAGACAATTATTTAAAAACACAAGGGCTTATGATTCAATTATTTGCAACTGTCCCAACAAGAATAGCTGATGTAATAGTTCCAGAAATTTTCAAAGGGTATATAAATAAAGAGCCTTTAGAACTTAATGCTTTTTATCAATCTGGAATACTTGTAAGAACAACAGAGTTTGATAATCTAGCAGCAGGGGCAGGGTATACAATTAATATGCCTTACTGGGATGAATTAGAAGGTGGATATGAACAAAGAAAAGATAATGATGATTCAGGAGCACCCAAATTTAATAAGATTACAGCTAAAAAAGAAGTGGCTGTGAAGTGTTTTGATGTATACAGAGCGGGAGCGGCTTCTTTTGCTTCTGAACTTGCTGGAAGTAATGCAATGGGAGCTATTCAATCAAAAGTAGCTCATAAGATAAAGAATTTAGACCAAAAAAGAATATTTCAAACATTACAAGGTGTTTTTGCTTCTGCTTCTATGTCAAAAAATATATATGATATTTCAGGAGCAGAAGGAGAAAAGGCTGTTTTTTCTCCAGAAGCTTTAATAGAAGCACAAGGACTATTAGGAGATAGACAAGATCAAGTAATGGCTGTGGCAATGCACTCGGCAACATATACATTACTAAAAAAACAAAATTTAATAACAGTTGATAAAAATTCTTCACAAGCAGGGCTACCAATTGAATATTATGGAAAAAGAAGGGTCATAGTAGATGACAGTATAAAACCAGATTCAGATGGAACATATAAAACTTACTTATTTATAAATGGTGCTATTGCATATGGTAGAGGTGGAGAGCAATATCCATTAGAAATAGGGAAAATACCACATTATGAAGAAGAAGGGATCACAATTAGAAAAAATCATATATTCCATGTTAGAGGTACAAAATGGAAAGGGGCAACAGATGTAGTTATTGATCCAGATGTGGATTTAATAAAAGGAGCTAACTGGGAGGCTGCATATCCAACAAAACAAATAGCAGTTATTCTGTTTAAACATAGAGTAGTTGCAAAACCAGTAACACCACCAGTAACACCATAAGAAATAAGGAGAATAACATGAGTTATATAACAGTAGAAGAAGCGGAAAAAATACTTGAATTTGAACTCAAAGAATATTCAGACTATTCAATCTTTTCTACAGAGAAAAAGCAATATTTTTTAGATAAAGCAACAAATAAAATAAATAGTCTTGATATAAAGTATAGAGGGAAGGGAGAAAATGCCTTTCCTCTCATATATCAAAAAGAAATTCCTGATGAAATAATGGTTGCTTGTGCTTTAGAAAGTGCTTATATGGCTTTAGGAAAAGAATCTGAAGCATTATTCCCTTATAGAAATGGAATAATTTCTGAAAGTGAAACAGGAGCAAGCGTTACTTATAATTCAGGAAATAATATGGAAGAACTGGCAAAGTATGGATTTAATAATTTGGAAACTATAAAAATACTAGAAAGATATATAAGAAAATCTGTAAGAATATCATAGGAGCCAACATGAAAAGTTTAAGAGATAGACTTGGATATAATCAAGACAAAATAACTATTTGGGAAGCTATGGAAGGAGAACTGGATAAATATCATAGACCTAAAAAGATATGGAAAAAAACTGTTGTAATTGGAACATGGAAAAACTCTATAAAAACTATAAGAAGCATGACGGGTGATAGTGTTTCTTCTGTAGGGAATGCCCTTGTTCCTTTGCTCCTAGATATAAGAGAAAATATTCTTATAGAGCAAGGAGAAGCAGAAGGAGATAAACCAAGTGCAACAGCAAAAAAAATAATAACTATGGAAGAAGTGGAAAGAATAAGAAAGCCAGCTTGTGAGTGGATATATTATGTCTAATATCAAGAAAAAATTAGATATAGAAGTAGCAAGAGGGCTGAATAAATTTGGAGAGCATTTAAAAGATAAAGTTATTGAAGCAACTCCGCTAGATACAGGAGAATTAAGGAGAAGTATATACAAGAAAGACGCTACAGAAGGAAATTTAACTGTAGAAGTGGGGAGCAGTGGGGCAATAGCTCCCTACAATGTATATGTACATGAAATTCCTATGACAAATTATACAACAGCAGGAACGGGGAGTAAATTCCTTGAAAGACCTTTCTATGAGGAAAAAGACAAGATAAAAACCTTTATAAAAGAAGAGGTAAAGAAAAAATGATTAAAAAAATAGTAGATGAAATAAATATAATGGAACTAGGAATAAAAGCGGATTTTGGATATTCAGATACTAAAGAAAATGGGATATTTGTTATAGATACCCTCACAAAAGATACAACCAAGCATAATAGAGGGGAGAGAATACAAATACTCATTTGTATCACAGAAATTGAAGATGGATATTTAAAAGTAAAAGAAATAGCTGAAAAAATCAAGAAAAAACTTGATGAAATGAGTTGTTATGATGTATCAATGCGCTATGTAGGAGAATATCAAAACAAACACAGCTATTCTATCAATTTAAGTACAGGAGGAATATAGAAATGGTAAATATAAAAGAAGTAATTCATAACAGTAAAGAAAGATTTTTAGAAGTGCAGCCTAACGGAGCAGGAGTTTATATCGGAATGCAAGCATACGAAGCCATAAAAAATGAAAGTGAATACACAGATTCTATGAAAGTGATTATTCCTAAAATGGATCTTCTAACTGGAACAGTAAATACAGATAAATTCGATGTTACAGGGTCAACATTAACAGCAAATCCAACACCAAAAAATATAGTTGTGGTTTTATTTGATAAATCAGAACTTGATGGATTGGCAACTGCTGAAGATTATAAGGGAATGGCTAACCCTAATTTGATTGAAATTGTAAAAGTAAAGGCCATAGCTTCAACAGAAATAGAAATGGATAATGAACCTAAAAATAAAGCTTTCACAAATGCTGTTTTACTAGAAAATGATGGCTACATAGATGTAGCTCAAATAACAGACTTCACATCAACAGAGCAACAAGCAGAAATAAACACAAATAATAAACATTCAAATGGATATGAAAGTGCAATAGGAGGACTTAAAACTTCTAGTATAGATGGAATACAAGGATATTATCACCCAGACTTTCCATCGGTAGCAACTTTAAACTTTGCATTTGATGGAGAATTCACTATTAAAGCAAGACATGGAGCATTAAAACAAAAGAATACCCCATATATAGAGGGAGTGTATAAAGTAACAGAATTTACACATTCAGGTACTCTTGATGGTGGAAGTGCTTTAACTTATACAGCTTCATTGAAACTTCAATCAGGAATGGTGGAAAAGAAAGTTTTTACAAAATAAGAGCAAAGGGGAGTAATCCCCTTTCTCCATATTATTTTAAATGAGAATATTTATAGAATATTTTGATTTAAGAGAATAAGGCATACAGGAGGAAATAATGAAATTGAAAATAAATGATATAGAGTATGATTTAAAACTTAATCTAAGGTCAAGAATAAAGTTAAGTAAAGAATATCCAGAAGAAACAAAAATGTTTGAATTAGCAGGACAAGGAGATATAGCTACAATAACAAAAATAATTCATGCTTCTTTACAGAAATATAACTTTTCTTATGAAGATTTTTTAAAAAGTTATCCTAACATAAAAGAGAGTTATGAGGCACTAATAAAAATCTTTCAAAAACTTATAGCCTTTGCAGGCAACCCATTTGAATTGCCTAGTAATATAAATAGTCAAGATAGTAAAAGGGAACCTGTTAAAACAGATTTTAGAGAGTTGCTTATAAATGTAATGAGTAAAGGATATACACAAGAAGAAGTATTAAATATGACTTACTGGGATATCAACCTAATATTTGAGGCAGACTATAAGAAACTAGAAAGAGAAACTTTTCATACCAATGCTTTAATCAACACAATGGCTGGAATAATGGGAAGTAAAGAAACAATAGACATTCTAGGAAGAAAGAAAAAAGAAGAATATAGAGATTATTCTATATTTGAGAGAGCAAGTGAACTATTAAACATGAAAAAATAGATTTTTAAAAAATTTGAACATTGGCAAATAAATATATCTGAGGTTGCTAATCCTTTTTTTATAGGGTATACTAAAAAGAAAAAAGGGTGGTTAGATGAAGAAAATATTATTATTACTATTTTTTGTTATTTCAACTTTGAGCTTTTCAGAATGGAAAGTTGGTGAAAGGCTCTCAACTATTTGGAAGATAAGTTCAGAGGGAGATATTGGAATTTTATATGATGAAAATGAAATTATATTTATTGATTTTCCATTAAAACCTGAAGAAATGAAAAAGCTTCTCCCGTTTTATCGTCTTTTTAAAAGAGTGAAAGTTGAAGTGAAAATTGATGATAATGACATCATATTTATGAAGGGGGATAAAGCAAAAAGTAATATATATTTAGTTACAGCTAAAACTGAAGGGAAAAATTCAATAGAAGATAAAAAAGAAATTGAAAAGCAGACAAAAATTGTAGAACAAATGGCAGAAGGGAAACAATTAAAAATAACTTTTATTAAAGGCAAGGATAAAATAGAAAAATATATAGATTTAAAAGGTTTTAAAGAAAAACTTAAAGAAGCAAAGAAAAAAAATAATTAAGGTTAAACCTCAGATATATTTATCTGGGGTTTTTTATTTGTCCGAAATAAAGGAGTAAAAAAATGAATGAAGATATAAGATTGATAGTAACAGCAGATACCACACAAGCTGAAAAGAAAATAGATGGACTAGATGGAAAAGAAATAAAAGTAAAAACAGATATAAAAGTACCTAAAGACCCACTGAAAGAAGTAAAAGAGGAAGCTGATATTTTAGGGAAAAGAGTTGCTGACATAAAATTAAATAAAAAAGCCTTTTCAAAAGATGATATAAAAATATTAAAAGCTGAAATAGAAGCAACAGCCTTAAAAGCAAAAGCGATATATTTTGGAGAGGGATCTAAAAGTGCAAAAGAATTGTCTGATAGATTAAGAGAAATGCACAAAGCTTTAGGAGAAGGAAAAAAACAGGCTAAAGAAACCAATCAAATATTTGGCAGTATGGATATAATGATTGGAAGTCTTAAAGCCAAAATAGTGGCAAGTATAGTCAATACTCTTAAACAAGGAGTAGTGGAAGGGTCAAAACTTGCTGGGCAATTAGAATATGCAATAGAAAAAACTAGAACTATTTCAACAGCTAATAGGGGAATAATAAGTGATGAAGTAGAGAGAATAGGGAAAAAATTTGGTACCGATTATAGAGAAGTGTCAGAAGGGCTTTATCAAGTTGTTTCCGCTATTGGTGATGTACATAAAAAATATGCTTTATTAGAAACGGCAAATAAATTAGCCATTACAGGATTTTCATCTGTGAATGAATCTGTAGATGGACTGACAACCGTTTTAAATGCCTATAATTTAGAAATAGAAGAAGCTGAAAGAGTAGCCAATGTATTTGTAAGAACTCAAAAAGTTGGGAAATTGACAGTTCAGGAATTTCAACAACAACTATATAAAACAGTTCCAACAGCTAAAGAACTTGGAATCACTATTGAAGAAATAGGAGCCTCTATTGCTTTATTGACAGCTAAAGGAAGCAAGGCAGAAGTAGCACAAACACAGATGGGAGCTTTCATGTATGAATTATTAGATACAGGAAGTGAAGTTAATAAACTCTTTGCAAAACTCAAGGGGCAGAGTATAGAAACATATATGAACAGTGGGGGAACTTTTGAAGGAATATTAAAAACTTTGAAAGATTATTCTAATCAATCAGGATTCAAAATAGAAAGTCTTTTTGGAAGAAAAGAGGCAAAAAGTTTTTGGTTGAATGCAGGAAATGATATAGAAGGATTTATAGAAAAATTAAAATCTATCAGTGATCCTTTAAACGAATTAGATAGAAATGTGGATAATTTAATGTCTACAATGGAAAAAAGGATTGAAAGAGGGGCAAAATACTGGGATAGTTTAAAAAATAGTATCGGAAATGCAACTCTTGAAGTTGTAGCCTCTCTTGGAGATATAGCAACAGGACATGATAAAGAAACAGCAGCAAGAAAAAAAATGAATATAGAAATGGAAAATAGTTTAAAAACTTTAGAAGAGCTTGGAGCAAAGAGCAATAAGACAAAAGAAGAACAAGAAAAATTGAATGAAGCTTTAAAAGTATTAGAAATATTAGCTCCAGAAATAGCAGAAGCATATAAAAAGTGGGCTAAAGAAGGTGGAAATTATGCTGATGTTCTTTCACTTATAAAGCAAAGGCAGACAGAAGTTAATAATTCATTTAAAGAAATATCATATAAAGAAGCTCAAGGAGAAAAAGAGAAGCTAGAAAAAGAGATAAAAAGACTGGAAGAAAAAGAGATTGTTTTAGGTAGAAAAAATATGGGCTTTGGAGTACAAGAAACAATAACAGTTAAGGAATTAGAAACTAATCCAACAGGGCTTGAAATGCAAAGACTGAAAGAAAAAGGATTTGATTATGCAAGTCAAGCTCAAAATGAAGTAATGAGATTAAAAAATTTGAGAGGACAACTTGAAGAAGCGAATAAAAAAGTAATAGATAAAGAGAAAGAGATAAATGATTTTGGAAAAAATACAAGTGATGAAAAGAATGATAATATTGTTGCCTCACGAGAAAGTCAAGGGGAATCAGTAAGAAAAAGAACTCTATCAGATATGAAAATTTTTAAGTCCGAACAAGAAATAGAAAATGATATAAATAGGGCTTTGATAGGAGCACAAAAAGAATATTCAGAGAAACTGAATAAACTATCTCCTACAGATTTTACAGGAAAAGAAAAGCTTGATAGTTCATATAGAAATGAAGTTGAAAGTATAAAGAATAAAGGACAAGTAGAACAGTATAGAAGAGAAAGAAACGACCTAGAAAGAAGTATTTTAACTGAAACAGACGACACAAAAATAAAAACGACACAAGATAAGATTGATAAACTTTCATTAAAAATCCAAGATATTGAAGGACAAATCGGAATATCTGATACTGAAAATAGGATAGATAATGCTAAAAAAGCAGTAGAAGAAAAGAAAAAAGCAGATGAAAAAGCCAAAAATGAGATAGAAAAAAGGAATAAAGCTGAACAATTAAAAATTGATACTGAATATAATAAGAAAATGCTTGAAGCTACTACAAAATATAATAAAGATATGGCAGAACTAAGAGAGAGTGGCACAAAAGAAGAAATTGAAGCAGTAAAAAAAGCTTATGAAGAATCTAAAAGAGATATAGAAGCAGAAAAGAAAGTAAAAACTTTAGAAAATAAAAAAGAAAATACTTTCTATTCTACACCAGAAGAAAAAAAGACAAATACCGAAGCAATAACTTCTGAAATAGCTTTAACAGTAGCAAATACAGAAAAAGAAAAAGCAGATCAGGAAGCAAAAGAGGCACAAGAGAAAAACACAAAAGCTTTGGAGAACATGAGTAATAATATTAAAAATTTAGCTAATATGTTCCAAGTGATAGGAGATAATTCAGGAAGCCAAACAATGAAAAATCTTTCTAATATTGGGAGCATAGGAAGTACAATATTTGACGCTCTAAAAGGAACAGAGCAAGGGTCAAGCCTTTTAACTAAAGTATTTGGAAGTGGAGCAATACCAGGGTTTAAAGATTTTAGTATGGGTGCTGGGATTGGAAGTGCTATTTCTGGAGCTTTAGGAGGGGGAGCAGAAGGAAATATTGGAAGTATGATAGGAAGTGGCATAGGAGCAATAACAGGAACTGGACCAGTAGGAAGCATTGTAGGTGGAGCTATCGGAAGTATAGGAGGCAGCCTATTTGGAAGTAAAAGCAAAAAGAAGAAAAAGAGAGAAGAGAGAAGAAGAAAGGCAGCACAAGAAAGATTACAAAAAGGGCTTATATCAGGGCAATATAAATGGGCTGATGTAATAGAAGCATATAACGAAGATTTAGCAAAGCTTGGAACAGGAAGTTATATTGATTTATATGATAAAGTATCCTCAAATACAAATTATGACAATGTATTGTCAAGCCTTGAAGGTGCAAAAGTTGGAAAAGATGGGGTTAGTATGAGTACATTAAGAACTCTTATGCCTCAATATAATGATGAAGAACTTGTGGATTGGTTTAAATCTCTTACAGGGGGTGCAGTCCTTAACGGTGATACTTTAAGCACAGGAGAAGGAAAATACGGGGCAATAGATATAACAGCACTTGCACAACAGGTAACAAATGCAAATAGGGAACTTGAAAAATCACTCAAAGAAACAATAAAAAATATAATAGACTTTTCAGCAGATAGCCTGGCCTCAGTTGTAAGAAATGGATTTGGTGATGGACTTGAAGATTTAGGAGATAACATTGAGAAAATGTTAGCTAATAGCTTAAAGAATGCTTTTATCAACACCGAAATATCAAAAGCTTTATTCAATGGAATGTCTGACAAGGTTTCTGAAATGGTAAAAGATATGTTTAAACAAGACGCTAATTTGGGAATAGACCTTGAAACTGGGGACTTGGAAAGTTTAACACTTACTCAATACATGGAGCTTATTAAAAAGTATATGGAGGCTTCAAATGAAAAGCTAGAAGATCTATTCAAGGAGTTGGGAATGAATATGGATAACCTAACAAACAGTATGGATAATCTAAATAAGAACATGAGTAAAAACACAGTTCAGGGAATGGCAACAAATCTATGGAAATATAATGCAGGGCAGAAAGTAGTAACTGAATTTAACGGAACGTTTGAAGTACCAGTGATTTTAAACGGACAAGTTCTTGATAAACACATAATAAAAGTAACAAGTGACAGCATGAGAAAAGCAAGGAGGAATAAATTTTAATGAGAACTGAAATTATAAAAGCAGATAACAGTAATCATACAATAACAATAATAAAAGAAAATGAAAATATAACAATAAATTTTGATTTTAACCTTGTTCCTTCCCTTTCTCCAAGATTCACACTTCCTTCATGGGCTATGGGAAAAGAAGAGGAATACGAATTTCAAGGAGGATTTGAACTTAAACCAGATAGTACAGGAACAAGGGATGTTGTATATAACATTTTAGCAAGAATAAAAGATTATAAAGAACTTATATTTGTTTGTAAGACACCAGATAAATATAAAGGGGAATTTAGTTATATATCACAGGCATTAAAAGACAATGGAATCATTATGAATGGAACAAGATTGAATTGTATAGCAAATATAGGAAATACTAATTTTGCCACTATGATGGATTCAGTAAGAAACCATCAAGGAGACTTAATTGTATCAACTACTTTTGACACTAAGAGAAAAAGGACTTTTAATTTGACAACAGTTCCTTTGACAGATATTGAATATAGATTATATCCAAATGTTTATACCAATACAATAGAAGAATTTGAAAAAGTTCTATATAAAGATATTGGAGGATATAAAACACTCTCATTAAGGGGAATAGATTATATAGTTATTCTGAAAGATGAAGTGAGCGAAAGTTCTCAAACAGCCATAATTAATGGAGAGGTAAGAGAATGTAAGGTGTATTCATTCAGTTTAGAGGAGGTATAAAAAGTGAGAAAGTTTTTACTTAAATATGAACTCCTTGATAATGAAGGGCTATGGAAAGACTTCACAGAACAGGTTGTAGAAACTACAACTATAAATCTTGGAAATATAGCAGAGGTAGGAAGTGAAGATTTTGGAATAGACAGTTTAAAAAAATTTGCTAATCTTACTATTCATAATGATAAAAATAAAAGACTTTCAACAGGTCCCATACTATCAACCAATCAATTTCAGTTAGGGAGAAGAGTAAGAATAAAAATAAGAACAGCAAAATCAACAAACCATTACAATTTAAGTTATTGGGGAATTGAAAAATCATACATACTTTTAAGGAATATAAGAAGGGTAGAAGAAATAGACCTTACAAGTATATATGATGGAGTAACTTCCCTTACTCCTGAAGAAGCTAATTTAAAAATAGAAAATACCTCACAAATGGCAAATGGATTATATGTATATTTTAATAGAGTAATAAAATCTTATGAAAAAGTAGGGTTTTTAATAATATCTACAGCGAGTGATTTAGACGCAGACAGGACAGAATTTGAAGGAACAGGAGCAAAGGAATATTTTATACCAAATGTTGACCCTGATGTTATAGAACTTTTGGGATATTACAAGTATTCTTATATACCATGGGCTATTGGGTATTTTTCAAGAAATTACTTTTCAGATACTTATGGAGTAGAATATCTCTATTTTGCAAAAGAAGATGATCCAGACAATTTTCCTTATTATATAGAAAGTGTAACTAGGGAAAATGGAGGAATAAAGCTTAAACTAAACACAGAATTTCCTGTAAATGAAAGAATGGTAGTAGGACTATTTTTTAACACAGCAGAAGATATAATCATATTTGATGGGAAGATAAAGAGATATGAAGGGATAGGGTATCACAAGGTATCTCTTGAATGTCAAGACTTCTCATATGACCTTGATGTTATGGCAATAAATAAAACATATCCTAAAGGAATAACTTTTGAATCAACTATACAGCAAATATTAAATGATAATAACAGAAAAGATATAGAATTCTTATATGACCCTATCAATACAGCTACACTCACAGAAGATTATATTATAGAAGATGTGACAATATGGGATTCTATTCAAAAACTAGCCTTATCAAAAGGTTGGAGCTTGTATTTTAGATATGATAGAACAAAGAATAAACAGGTACTAATATTTGAAGACACTATCGTGGCAAGTTATGTAACTTATCAACTTTTAAGAAGTGATGTAATAGGAGAATTTACCTATACAGGTGATTTAACAAGAGTGAGAAATATAGTATCTGTAATATATAAAGACCAAAATGACAGCAACAAAGTAAAAACAATAGAACTCAAAGATGATGATTCAATATTGAGATATAGAGAAAATAGATTGACTTTAGGTCTTGATGTTACTGAAAAAGTTATAACTACAAATGACATGGCAATGAAGATGGCTACACAGGCACTAAAAGATTTAAAAGACCCAGTAGTCAACTATACCATAGAAACTACTTTAATGCCTAAATTAAAGCTTAATGACGAATTGTGGTATATACATGAAAACTTAACAGAAAGACCATTGTTTTTAAGAGCTTATTCTATTGAACATTCTCTTTCTGTAGATGAAACAGGAGAGCTTCAATGCACAACGACAATAACAGGAGGAGGAAAAATTCAGTATAAACTTAATGAATGGCTATATAATGACAGTAAAATACAAGAAGATAAAGAAATAATCATAGTTTAAGGGGGTAAAATGGCACTTGATAAAGGAAGATTAGAAGAAATAGCAACAGCAATAGCCTTGATGTATGACCCTGAAATATATTCAAAGCTAAAAACAGATATAAATAAACCAATGGCAGATATTCCAGTAGGTCATGCTTTAAATATCAACTGGGATAACATTGCAAATTCATATAAGATAATCAAAGACTTTCTAAAAGAAACTTTATACAAAGATGATATGTCAATGGAAAATGTGGGAAGTAAAGTTGTACAGAGGGGAGCAACTGGAGGAATAAAAGTTGGTGATATATATTGTGGAGATATAAGAACAACAACATTAGCCACAAACAGTTTTGTACCTCAAATAGCATATAGAGATAATGATGGAAATATAAAATTTTGTAATGATAAAGGAAAATTTCAAGAATGGGTAGAGATAAATAAATTAATAACTTGGAAAAAAATATGGAGTGGATCTCAACAGGGAGATATAACACACCCTGATATTTCAGGATATAATGAGATTTTATTTATATATTCAAAAGAAGGAAGAATTATTTCATTAAATACCCCAATAGACGCTTGGTTGACATATAATCAGGTTGCTATGCTGAACGGAGACGCTACCCATGATGGTTATGTATCAAGAATATCTAATACAGTAACTAGGGTTAGTAGTGGAAGAACTACTTATACCCTAAGGGCTATATATGCAAGATAGGAGGATTTGATGAAAAAAGGGAATATAGCATTAAATATAAATGCTGATGTAGTAGAAGGACCAAGAGGGCTTTCTATAAAAGAATTAAAATATAAAGAAACTCTTGCAAATGGAGATAATGTTTATTCTGTTATAAGAGAAGATAATAACATTATAGGAGAAGTGACAGCAAAAAAAGGAGATAAAGGAAACACAGGAGAAAAGGGAGATACTGGAAGAGGGATAACAAGTATTACTAAAAAAAGTGAAATAGCTGGGATAAACTATTACGAAATAATTTATACTGATGGAGGAAAAGGAGAATTCACGGTAGAAGATGGGAAAAACGCCTATGATATAGCAATAAAAAATGGTTATGATGGAACAGAAGAAGAATGGCTGTTATCTCTTATAGGGAAAGGACTTGAATTTAATTGGAATGGAACAAAATTAGGGGTAAGAGTAGAAGGAGAAACAGAATATCAATATAGTGATGATTTGAAAGGAGAAAAGGGAGATAAAGGAGATATAGGAAAAGCTTTTTATATAGCAAAAGTATATTCTAGTATAGCAGAAATGCAGACAGATTTTAATAATAATACTGTTAAGACTGGAGAATATGTAATTATTTCTAGTGCAGATGAAGATAATGGGAAACTTTTTGAAAAGAAAGAGAGCAGTTTTGAATTTATAGTCAAAATGAGTGGTTATGGTGGAGGAGGAAATGAATATATATTTGTAAATAGAGAAAATGAAACAGTCATAGTAGGAAATGGCAATATACCCAATGGGAAAGGAAATACAGCAGTAGGGATAGATAATTTAAAACAGATAACAACAGGATATAATAATACTTCTTTGGGTACTTCTGCTTTAGCATATAATACTGATGGACATAGCAATACTGCTCTTGGAGCTTATTCATTAATGGGTAATATGAATGGAGCAGAGAATGTAAGCATAGGATATCAAAGTTCATATATAGGTGCTGCAAGGTTTCGGAATGTAGCTATCGGATATAGAGCTTTATATGAAGGAACATTTTTTAATGCAATTGGTATTGGATATAATGCAGCAGTCACAGGAACCAGCCAAGCACAAATAGGAGATTCAAGTGTAACAGTATATTGTTATGGAGCTGTTCAAAATAGAAGTGATAAAAGAGATAAGACAGATATACAAGATACAAATTTAGGTTTAAATTTTTTAATGAAATTAAAACCTAGAGAATATAGATGGGATTATAGGGAAAATTATATCAATCAAGAAGCAAAAGAAAGAGAACTTAAAGATATAGAAAATCTTGAAATAACTGAAAAAGAAAAGGAAAAAAAAATAGATGAAATATTGATAAGGTACTCTTTAGAAAATGTAAAAAAAGATGGAAGCAAAAAAGGCTGGAGGCTTCATCAAGGCTTTATAGCACAAGAAGTTTTTGAAACTATGCGTGAATTAGGGGTAGACTTTGGAGGATATCAAGACCACTCTATTAATGGAGGAAAAGATGTATTAAGTTTAGGGTATGAAGAATTTATAGCTGTAATAGTAAAAGGGATACAAGAACAACAAAAAGAAATAGAAGAGTTAAAAAACAAAATAGAGAAATTGGAGGGGAGAAAATGAATATATCAAAATATTTTATAGAGAGAGAAACAACAGTATCAGCAACAGGGGAAAAAATGAAAATAAAGAATATTCCTAATCAAGATGAAAAGGATAATATTCTATATACAGCTTCAAGAATGGATACAATAAGAGAATACTTGGGAGTGCCTCTTATAGTTCTTTCATGGTTTAGATCAGAAGAATTAAATACAGCAGTAAAAGGAAGTAAAACATCAGCTCATAGATATGGTCTAGCTGTAGATGTATATAGTACTAAAATGAATAGTAAGGAGATATATGACAAGTTGATAGAGGCACAGAAAAAAGGAATAATACAATTTGACCAGTTAATTTATTATCCAAAGCAGAATTTTGTTCATATTGGATTTAAATTAAATAAGGACCAAGAAAGAAAAATGTACTTTATAAAATAAGGGGGAAATAATATGTTTAAAAAAACAATATTAAATTTAGTTAGTGGATTTTTACCAGATATTCTAAATAAATATATAAAACCAGAAGAAGTGGACAAAGTAATGGCAGAAGTAGAAAAGGAGAAATTAAAAGTTTTTTCAAGTATGCTAGAAAGAGGAGGAATACTTCATTTATTTTATGTCTATAGTATACTGGTAATATTTCATCACATAATAACACCTTATTTATCTGCATTTATGGGAATTCAAATATATAGTTTACCTATACCTACAGAATTAACAGCACTTGTAGGAAGTTTAGGGGCTGTAATATTGGGTAAGAAACATTTCGACAAGAAAATAGGTAATTAAGGAGAAAATATATGGATAAATTAATGGAATATTTAGTGAGTTATGGAAGTTTGGGAATAGTGACAGCATATTTTCTATACAATGATTTTCAAGATAGAAAAAATTACAGGCAATTTATGCAAAATTTAACAAATCAAGTGCATGATCATGAAAAAAGATTATCATTACTTGAAGCTGAAAAATAAAAGAGAAGAGAGCCTTCTAAGCTATCTTCTTAAACACTCTGGGGAAAGATTTACTATATTATATATATTCTTAAAAAAAATTATTTTCCTTTTTTATTTAAAAATAAAAGAAGCCTCTAAAAAAAGAGACTCCTTTTTCAATTAAATTTAACAAGGATAATATAACTATATCATAATTTTTTTAATTATAAAATCAAATTTTCTCAAAAATAACAGGACCTGTTTATGATATTTCCTTATAGGAATCCCAC
>Ga0153982_1000170_pt1 | contig 17549 bp, 11 predicted proteins | sample TSGA066MetaG_FD_104743 | JGI IMG/M metagenome (GOLD analysis project Ga0153982, IMG submission 104743) | Attine ant fungus gardens microbial communities from Georgia, USA - TSGA066 MetaG | ecosystem: Host-associated > Fungi > Mycelium > Unclassified | place: USA: Georgia, Alexander Wildlife...
TGTTTAACGCGGTACCAGGAGGCTTCATTCCGATTCAAGACAAGCTCTACCTATTTGCGGGTGGGAAGCTGCCTGAGGGCGCATCGCTTGCGCGTACGAGCGCGCTCACTGAGCAGATGACAAAGATCGCGCTGAAAACCGAGGGCGTTGAAATGGTCGGCGCGTTCGCGGGGCTGAATTCGCTACAGGTGGTCAATACGCCCAACAACACTAACTCATACGTGGTTCTGAAACCGTTTGATCAGCGCCAGCGCAGCGCCACGGAGATCAGCGCCGACTTGAACGCCCGGTTTGCGACGATTGGCGGCGGCATGACCTACGCGCTGATGCCGCCGCCGGTCGAGGGCCTTGGCACCGGATCGGGTTATTCGCTGTATCTGGAGGATCGCGCTGGGCTCGGGTACGGCGCCTTGCAAGATGCGCTGAGCGCGTTTCAAGCCGCGGTGGCGCAGACACCGGGCATGAGCTATCCAGTCAGTTCGTATCAAGCCAACATCCCGCAACTCGAAGTGAAGATTGACCGTGTGAAGGCCAAAGCGCAAGGCGTCGCGCTTACCGATCTGTTTATCACGCTGCAGGTTTATCTCGGCTCGATGTACGTCAATGACTTCAACGAGTTCGGCCGCGTCTATCGCGTCATGGCGCAAGCCGACGCCAGCCATCGGCAAACCCCGGCCGACATTGCGAACCTGCGCACACGCAACGAAGCTGGCGAGATGGTGCCGATTGGTTCGATGGTGACGGTGGTGCCTTCGTTTGGGCCTGATCCGGTGATGCGCTACAACGGCTATCCGGCGGCCGACCTGATTGGGGAGACGGATCCGAAAGTGATGTCCTCGGCGCAGGCGATCACCAAGCTTGAGCAGATCGCGCAGGAGGTATTGCCGCGCGGCATCACATTCGAGTGGACCAACCTGACTTATCAACAAGTGACGCAGAGCAATGCGGCGATCGTCGTATTTCCGTTTGCAGTGATGTTGGTGTTTCTCGTACTCGCCTCGCTCTACGAGAGCTGGACGTTGCCGCTGGCGGTAATTCTGATCGTGCCCATCAGCATGTGCGCGGCGCTGTTTGGCGTGTGGCTGGTTGGCGGTGACAACAACGTGTTTGTGCAAGTTGGGCTGGTTGTGCTGATGGGGCTTGCCTGCAAGAACGCGATCCTGATGGTTGAGTTTGCGCGCGAGCTTGAGGCGCAAGGCTGGGCGACCATTGATGCTGCGCTCGAGTCGTGCCGGCTGCGTTTGCGCCCGATCGTGATGACCTCAATCGCGTTCATCGCGGGGGCGGTGCCACTGCTGATCGGTGGCGGTGCCGGCAGCGAGGTACGCGCGGCGACCGGTGTCACTGTCTTTGCGGGGATGGTGGGGGTCACGCTCATCGGGCTATTCCTTACGCCTGTGTTCTATGTGTCGATTCGCAAGCTCGCCGGTGCCAAGGTACCAGCCAAGGAGATCCCCGCGACACAGCGCGGCGCGTTAGAAGGAGAGGGACGATGAGCGTGGGCACCCGTAGCGACCGTATCGGCATACTCGTACTGGCGGCGATGCTATCGGCGTGCGCAGTCGGTCCTGACTTTCATCGACCTGAAACACCGACGGCTCAGCGGTTTGCGCGGGATACGCCGCGAGACGTTCAGCGTGGCTCAAAGTTGACAACGCCGCGAGACGTTCAGCAAGCCACACAGCGGGCTGGGATGCAGGATGCACCATCCGTGTCAGCCGAGGCGGAGGCCGCCTTCTGGCGCGGCTTTGGCGATCCGGCGCTCACGCGGCTGATCGATGCCGCGCTGACAGCCAATCATGACCTGCAGGCCGCGATGTCACGGTACGATTCGGCGAATGCGGTGCTCTCCAGAGCCGGATTCGATCGTCTCCCCACCGTTACCGCGAGCGCGCAGGTCGGCCATCGCCTGCTGAGTAGGGACCAAGGGTTTGGTGCGCCGCGAAGCCAGCGCGATACGCCGAGCTCCAACTTAGGCGTGCAGGCAGCCTGGGAGCTTGACTTGTTCGGTCGCGTGCGGCGATCGCTCGAATCGCAGCGGGCGCAAACCGTTGCGAGCGCTGCCGACATTCAGGCGGTGCGTGTCGCCATTGTCGGTGAAGTTGCGCGTACCTATGTGGAGCTAAGAGGCGCTCAAGAGCGGCTGCGGATCGCCCGCGAGAATGGCAACAACCAGCTTCAAACACTCACGCTGATCCGGGCGCGCGTTGCCGCCGGCCGTGGCTCTGAGCTCGACATTGCGCGGGCGCGCGCGCAGTACGAGTTCACGAGCTCGCGCGTTGCTGTCTACGAGACGGTAATCGGCGTGGCCGAGCATCGCCTCGCCGTGCTAACCGGGCAGTCACCTGATGCGCTGATTGGTCGATTCGATACGGCTGTGGCGCTGCCAGCGCTGGCAGCGGAGGTCGATCCCGGTACGCCGGGCGACTTGCTGCGCCGGCGCCCCGATGTTGCGGCGGCCGAGGCGCGGCTGCACGCGGCAACCGCACGCATCGGCGTGGCCACTGCCGATCTCTTTCCACAGTTCTCGCTGGCAGGACTGCTCGGTACCGCGAGCAATAGCTACGGGTTCGTGCGGTCAGGTAGCGCCACCAACTTGCTTGCCTTGGGTATCGACTGGTCGTTTCTTGATGTTGGCCGCGTGCGTGCACGGATTGCCGAGAGCAATGCCGAGGCAGCCGGCTACCTAGCGCAGTACCGGCAAACCGTGCTCGATGCGATGGAGGAGACGGAAAACGCGCTGCTGCGGGTGGCCCGCACGCGCGACGAAACGGCGCACCTGGCTCGGGCTGCGAACGATAGCGCGCGTGCCGCGCAGCTCGCGCAGACCCGCTTTTCTGCCGGTGGCATTGACTACTACGAGGTGCTTGATGCGCAGCGCACGCTGCTGCAGGCGCAGGATGCGGCCGCCGACGGGCGCATGCGCAGCGCCACCGCTACGGTCGCGCTGTACAAGGCTCTGGCCGGCGGGTGGCCGACGGAGGGTGTGCATGGCGCACAACCGGATCAGGGTGCACGAGAGAGGAAAGAACCACGCACAGAGAGAGAACCACACCAAGTGAGCGAACCGCAACCGGGGAGAGACCGTCGATGAACGATTCAACTCTATTACCGCACTCGGACGATCCCCGCGATCCGCCGCCATCCCGCCTGGATAGCTGGCCTGATCTGCTATCTGGCCGCCATCTCGCCATTGTTTTGGCGATGGCAAGCGGCGTCTTGCTCTATGCCATGAACCTCTATTTCACGGCGGCACTGATGCCGTCTATCGCCGCCGAAATCGGCGGGCAGCAGTACTACGCGTGGGTGACCACCGGTTTCGTGATCTCAGCCATCGTGGCCTCCTTGTTCGTTAGCCGCATCCTTGACTGGCGGGGGCCAGCGCTTGCCTATGCGGTGTCCTTCGTCTTGTTCGCTATCGGCGCGGCCGCCATCGCGGCCAGCCCGACCATGGAACTATTGATCGTTGGCCGGGTGATTCAGGGTCTTGGCGGCGGCTTGCTTGCGGGACTGGGCTACGCGGTGATTCGGGCCGCGCTGCCGGAACGGCACTGGGCGCGCGCAACTGGAATCGTCTCAGCGATGTGGGGCTTGGGCACGCTGTTTGGACCAGCTCTGGGCGGCGCCTTCGCCGAACTGGGTCTGTGGCGTGGATCATATGGCGCGCTGGCCGTGACCTCGCTCCTATTCGCGTTGGTGGCACGAGGCGCGTTTGCGGGCGTGTCCGGTTCGGGCCAGCGCGCCCCCGTTCCAATTGCCTCTCTGGTGTTACTGGTCATGGCCACCGTTGCGATCAGCGTCAGTGCGATCGTGCCGGTCGGGTGGCCGACGTTGGCCATGATCGGAATCGGGCTGCTCCTTTTAGTGCTGTTCTTCACGATTGAGCGCCGCTCACGAGAAACGATCCTTCCGCACATGACTTATCGGCGCGGCAACTCGCTGAAATGGATCTATGTGACGGTGGCCGCGCTCAGCGCTGGTGTGATGGTAGAGAACTTCATTCCGCTGTTTGGTCAGCAGCTGGCTGGTCTGTCGCCTCTGCTTGCCGGTCTGCTCGGCGCAGTGATGTCGTTGGCCTGGGTGATCGCACAGCTCTTTGTTGTCTCGGTCAATCGAGAAAGCAGTCGTCGCCGCGCCATCCGCCTCGGCCCGCTCCTACTGACTGCAGGATTGATCGGCTATGGGCTGCTACAGGTTGCCGGCGCCGATGGCGCCCGCGCGCTGATGTGGATCGCCGCCCTCACGCTTGCGGGTGCGGGCATCGGGCTGGCTTGGCCGCTGCTCGGTGTTGCGGCGATGAGCAGCACACACGATCCCGTCGAAGGCGGCAAGGCGGCCGCTGCGATCACTAGTACCCAACTCATTAGCTTTTCGATCACCTCTGCACTGGCTGGCGCGCTGTTGGCGGCCGGCGGCGAATCAGCGCTGGATTCAGCGCGGTACGTCACGCTCGGCATTGCGCTGTTGACGCTGCCCGGGATCTTCGCTGCGGGTGTGGCCACTCGCAAGTAGTCGCTTTGCGGCCTGGCCGTTGCCGTTAGTGGCCGTGGCTGTATGCCAGAAACCCGATACGGTAGCGGGCCACGCTAGCCAGATGGCGTGCGCAGTGCAATGGCAGGCTGTGGCCGCCGGTCAATTCCCCGGGACAGTTGGAAGATTCGGCACCACATCCACCGGAATCGGTGCGGTCGGATTGTCGATGTCGTCGCGCAGGTAGTCGGGGAGCTGGTCGTCTTGTTCGCGGTCGCGTCCGCTATCTTGCTGAATTTGGTAGTTACGCCGTTGCAGCCAGCCGTCACGGATCAGAGCATAGTCGTCGGCAGCGCCTTCGCGCAGGCTGTCCAGCGACATCAGCTGAGCACGGGTGTCAACCAGATGCAGGCCTTGCAAGGGTATGCGCACACTGCCGTCTTGCACATACAGCAGTGGCGCAAACGGGGCATCGGCGAGCAGTCCCACCACATCGCGCACGGTGCGCGGGCCGAACAGCGGCAATTCGACATAGCGCGATTTTTTCCAGCCCCAGGCGCCTAAGGTCTGGCCGAAATCCTCGCTGCGATTAGGAATGTTCATACGCGTGGCCGGGTCGAATACCCCCCCCAAGCCCACGGTCGTGTTGACGGCAAACCGTATCAGTGACTGGCCGGCCTGGCCAGGCCGGCCTTGCAGGACAGCATTAACGATGTTGATCGGTTGACCCAGGTTATTGAAGAAATTACTAACGCCAAGTCGCACCGGCCGCGGCGTCACCGCGACATAGGCCTTAGCCAGCGGTTTGGCGATAGCGCGGTCTACCACGTTATTGAACACATGGATCCGCCGGTTCATCGGCTCCCAGGGATCGTAGCTCGACGGCAATTCAACCGGTGTGGGTAGGGTGGGATCGGCAACCGGATCGTAGGGATCCTGAGCGCTGCCGTAGATCGCGGCGTAGTCCTGTTCGGCCTGGGTCGGTGGTGATGCGGGATCGGTTGCAGAAGCGGCAGTAGCCAGCGCGCTCTGACTGGAGTCCTGATTGGAGTCGGCTGGGGAGGTACCGGTTGCGCTTGCTTGTGTGGCGATCTCGTTTGCACTGGAGGCGGGAATGGCAGCACTCGCCGCAGTTGCAGCCGGGTCGGCTTCGACACCTGTGGGCGATGCGGCGGGGAGATTGCCCTGTGCGGGCGCCAGATCGTCTGCGCGTGTCGCGGGGTTGCTGGCGCAGCCCGCCAGCAGTGCGGCAAGCAGCAGGGGGAGCAGAGTGGGCACGATCCCGCGCCGTGACATGATCCTATTCATAAAATCCAGTGTACCGGGTGAAAGATGTGTCCCTGATGTCAGCCGCCTAATCAGTCGCCAAAGCCCAATGACTGATCCAGGCGATACGCAGACCGCAGTGCTTCCAACCCGGCAGGATTGCCTACTATCCTGGCATCGCCGGACAGATTCGCGGTTACTTCAGCCAATAGCGCCAGCCCGGCGCTATCGACCGCTATCACCGCGCTCAATTCCAACACCTGCACCCCCGCCAGCGACGGCAGGCGTTGCCAGAGGTCGCGCACCTGCGTGCGCGACAGCGCACCGGCGAAGTGCAACGTCTCGCCGACGCGTTCAACGCGAGGTTGCGTCTCAGTCGGTGTTGGCATTGGCCTTGAGCTGGCCACTACGCAAATCCGCAGCCACTTGTTTGATCGACTTGCGTTGCAACTCGGCATCGAACTGCTGGCGGAACGTCTGCACGAAGGACACACCCTCAACCATCACATCGAACATCTTCCAGCCGCCGCCAGACTGCCGCATCAGGTAATCCACAGGAATTGGCTGGCCGCCGCTGCGGATTAACTCACTGGAGACCTTTACCCCAAGGCCACGCGGCAGCGGGGTCTCGGATTTCACCCGGACCTTCAACTGCGCATTGAAATCCAGCAGCGACGCACCGTAGCGCGCCATCAGGCTATCGGCCAGCGCGTCTGCGAAGAGTTTTACGTCCGCATCGGCGGCGCCGCGCGCGTGCCGGCCCAGCACTTGCCGTGCGGCGTAATCGCGATCAAAGATGGTATTGAACTCGCTCTGTACAAACTGGTTGAGCTTGGCGCGATCAGCGCTGAACTCAGCGCGCCGGCTCTCCAGGGTGCTCAGGATGCGGGTGCTGTTGTTCAGCACCAGCTTGCTGGGCGAGCCTTGCGTGGTGGCAGACGCGGTCGACTGGGCCTGTTGCGCGCGGGCGTCCTGCGCCAACATCGCGGCGGGCATGGCGAAGAGTAGGGCGGTGACAATCAAAGCTTTCATGGGACTGGCTCCGTGGAAGCGGGGGTCTCGGCCGCCGGCGCAGGTTCTGCGCTGGTGGCGGCGTCGGACTCGGGCGCGGAGGATGAACCGCCGCTGCTGAACATGTACTTGCCGACCATCTGTATCAAATCCACCGCAGGCGTGGTGTAGGCGATTTCTTCGCCTGGTTTCAACACGTCCACATCGCCGCCTGGCTGTAGGCCGATATAGCTCTCACCGAGCAGGCCGGCGGTCTGGATCCCTGCGGCGGTATCGATCGGCAGATCTTTATAGCGCTTATCAATGGCCAGCGTCACCACGGAATCGAGCTTTTGCGGGTCCAGGGTGATTTCGCTGACCCTGCCGATGTTGACGCCGCCGATGCGCACCGGCGCTGACGCGCGCAGCTGGCCAATATTGGTAAAGCGTGCCTGCAGGGGATAGGTGCCGGCGCCGCCAAAGGTGAACTTGCCATTGGTCGAGGCGATCGCGAGTACCAACAACGACGCCAGCGCCAGTAGCAAAAAGGCGCCGACTGCGAATTCGAGTCTTGGGCCACGAGACATAGCAATATCCTCAGATCAAACGGATTGCGTTATTCCCCGCCGCACGGGCGGGGCAGTTGGATGTGCGTGCCGAGTGCAACGGTCATCGCTCACCACATCGCCGACAACACGAAATTGAACATCAATACCAGTAACGATGCATTCACCACCGCCCGCGTGGTCGCCACCGATGTCCCCTCGATGGTCGGCTCGGCGTGATAGCCCACATACGCGGCGACCAGTGCGGCGGTGCCGCCGAACACCGCGGCTTTGACGAATGCGAATAGGAAGTCCTGTTTGAAGTCGACCGAGTCTTTCAACACTTGCCAGAATGTGCCGCCGTCGATGCCGATGATATGCACGGCTTCGAAATAGCTCGCGGTGATGGCGAGGCTGCAGAAAAATCCCACCAGCAGCGGCACCGTCAACACCGCGGCCCAGAACCGCGGTGCCACGGCTTTGGCTACCGGATCGATCGCCATCAATCCCAGCGCAGTGATCTGGTCGGTCGCACGCATCAGGCCCAGCTCGGCCGCAATCGACGAACCGGCGCGGCCGATGAACAGCAGCGCGGTCAACACCGGTGCCAGTTCGCGATACAGGCCAAGGCCGACCAATGCGCTGATCTGATTGGCCGCGCCATAGGTTTCCAGCGCGCGGTAACCCAACAACGTCACCGACAGCCCCACAAACGCCCCGCCGACCGCGATGATCGGCAACGAGCGCGCACCGACCTTGTAGATCTCGCGCACCAACTCGGAGAAAAAATCCACAGTAGGCTTCGATGCGCGCAACACCGAGAGGGTGAACAATCCAGCGCGGCCGAGTGAGCGGATGGACGTGACTAGGGGCATGAGGTCAATGGCCGAGTTTCGAATCTTGGTGTTCCCAGCCCAGACCAACAGATCACCATCAGCGCCCTGTCGATGTTCATGCCGCCTCCCTCACTACCGCATCAAAGCGGATCGGCCCGTCTGGTTCGCCGCGCAGGAATTGTTGGACCAGGGGATCAGTGGCGGCCTGGAGCTCGTCAGGCGTGCCGGAAAACACGATCTGGCCGTTGGCGATGACCACGCAGCGGTCGGCGACCGGCAACGTCTCTTGCACATGATGGGTGACGATGATGCTGGTCAGTCCGAGGCTGTCGTTCAGACGCGAGATCAAGCTCATGATCACGCCGCTGGCGATCGGGTCGAGCCCGGTCAGCGGTTCGTCGTAGATCATCAGTGGCGGATCCAGCGCCAGCGCCCTGGCCAACGCGACGCGCCGGGCCATGCCTCCTGAGAGTTCGCGCGGATACAAACCCCCGGCTGCGCGCAGCCCAACCGCATGCAGCTTCATTGCGACCAGACGATCGATCACGGGTGTGGGCAGGCGAGTATGGGTCCGCAGCGGCAGCGCGACGTTTTCTGCGGCGGTCAAATCGGTGAGCAGACCATTGCCCTGCAACAGCACGCCGATGCTCTTGCGTAGTTCCAGCAGCTCGCGCTGGCGCTGCGGCACCGGCTGGCCGAAGACCTCCACGGTGCCGGAGGCGGGCGTCAACTCACCGGTCAGGGCCGACAGCAGGGTCGACTTGCCACTGCCGGATGGCCCCAATACCGCGGTCACACTGCCGCGCGGCACCAAGAGATCGATGTCGCGCAGGATCGTGCGGTTGCCGCGATCCAGACGCGCGCCGGACAAACGCACCGCAGGCGTCGACGCAGAATCAGTCATGGCGGCAGTGTGCCCAGCAAGGGCTGAATGCAATCCGGCCATCGCATGATTATTGCATCGTCAGCACAATGCACAGGATGTTTGGATAGGGCGATGCCGAACGCGCATGAAGCCCTAGCCTCAGATGTCTTACCCGAAACACAACACGTGAGCATCAGTTTGCCGAACTTAAGCAACGATTCTGATGAAAGAACGTTCACGTAGGCGGTTGATTTGTCAGATTTTTATCGTTGACGATGGATAATGAGCGGCCGCGCAACGCATGACCTGCCGGAAGCACTTCCGATCCTGCTCAGCACCGCAAGAGGACAGGATGCCAACCTGGGTGGAAATGCACCGCGAGCAGGTCGCCGCAGTTGATCAGGCTGCAGTTAATCAGGCTGCAGTTGATCAGGCAGTAGCGGTCGAGATGGCGGTCAAAATCGGCGCCTGACACGACATTCACGACAACAACAGCGCTGACCCCGCGCTGCCGACACACCCGCTGCGGGCCGGTTCGTTGCCATCATTGGCGAACGACGCCCTCAACCCGTTTTCACCAGCGCGCCCCCGCCAGCGCGCTTCCGCCAGCGCATTGCCACCATCGCGCATGCTGCGACCGCGCTCATGCATCATGCGCGGATGCGCAACGGCGTTGGTTTTCATCTCATTTCCAGCAACCGGCTCGACGTATTGGCCGGTGATCTGGGTGCGCGCCTGGCGCAGCCGGTAGCAGAAGACGCGCTCCTGTCGCCGTACACCATCCTGATCCCGCAGCCGACCTTGCGCCGCTGGCTGCAGTCTTGGCTGGCGCGACATCTGGGCATCGCCGCCAATTTGCGCTTTCTGACCCCATCGGAATTCACTTGGGAGCTGCTACGCGCCGACCGGCCGGATCTTCCCGCCATTTCGCCATGGGACGGCGCGCGCCTGCGCTGGCGGCTGTTCGCACTGCTGACTGATGATCCGCCGGCCGAGGTGGCCGAGCATCTGGGTCGGGCAGCAGGCGCACCGGAGCTGGCACGTTGGCGTCTGGCCGCGGCACTGGCGGTCGCTTTTGATCGTTACCAAGCCTACCGCCGCAGTTGGCTAGAAGCCTGGGAAGCCGGGGCAGCGGCGCAGGACTGGCAGGCCAATCTCTGGCGCCGGCTGCAGCAGGACGATGATGCAGGACCCTCGCGTTCGCGCCTGCTCGGTGACTGGCTGCGGCGCTACGACCGCGCGCGCGCCGCGCCGCCTGGTCTGCCGGCGCAGTTGGCGGCCTTCGGTACCGTGCATGTCTCGCCCGATGTGCTGCGTCTGCTCGCGGTCTGCGCCCAGCACGCGACACTCGACTTTTATCGGCCGACGCCTTGCGCGGAGTATTGGGGTGATATCGAAGCGATGCGTAGCCTGTTGCGTCGTGACGGCGTCGCCGCGCTGCCGGCCGCGCTTGCTTCCGCCCAGCACGACAATCCGCTGCTCCAGGCCTGGGGCGCTGCCGGGCGCGATTTTGATGCCCAATTGTTTGCCTACGATCTGGTGCTGCCCGCCAGCGAAACCGAGTGCTATGTCGAACCGCCGCGCACGCGTGTGCTGCACGCGCTGCAAGCCGACATCTTCGAACGCGCCGCGCCGCAACCACTCGCGCGTGTGCACGCGCACGATCAATCGATCCAGATCCACGCCTGTCATTCGCGTTTGCGTGAGGTCGAGGTGTTGCATGATCGCTTGCGTGCAATGCTCGATCCGCAGACGCAGGAGGGCGCGCAGTTTGAACCGCCGCTGCAGCCGCACGAGATCGCCGTCCTGGCACCGAACATTGCCGATTATCTGCCGTTAGCCGGTGCGGTGTTCGGCGGCGTGGCCACGGACGATCCTGTGCATATTCCCTATACGTTGTCCGATCGCCCGCAGCTGCAGGCGCACCCGATGGTCGGCCTGTTCTTGTCGTTGCTCGACCTGCGCGACGCCCGTCGCACCCTGTCAGAGGTGCGCGATCTGCTGGCGGTGCCTCAGGTCATGGCCGCGTTGGATCTGTCCGAATCCGATCTGGAACGGATCGAAGACTGGTGCGTCGCGGCCGGCATCGCCTGGGGCGAAGACGAAGCACAACGTGCGGCCCTAGGCCTGGGCCGGTGGCGCGAGCACAGCTTCGCTTTCGGTCTTGATCGATTATTGCTGGGCTATGCCACCGGCGAGGGTAGCGATGCGATCGCCTCGGTGACCACCCCGGCAGGGCCGGCGATCGCGCCATGTGCGGTGGTCGAAGGCGGTGATGCCGAACGCCTCGATGCGTTGGTGTCGCTACTCGCGCGCCTGCGTCATTTGGCGCAATGGCAGCGCAGCGCGCACTCGGCCGCTGCCTGGCAGGAACGTCTGGCGACCGATTTCAATGCCTTGCTGCCGACCACCACGCAGGATGCCGCTGAACAACAGGCGCGCCGGATCGTGCTGGACGCGCTCGACGTGTTCGCGGAGCAAGCGGCCGAGGCCGGCCCGTTGCCGCTGGACGTGGTCCGCGCCGCGTTAGCAGAAGCGTTGCAGCTGCCGTCCGCACAACAACCGTTCCTGGGCGGTGGTGTCACCTTCGCTGGCATGGTGCCGCTGCGGACGGTGCCGTTTCGGGTGATTTGCCTATTGGGCATGGATGCCGACGCGTTTCCTCGCCACGAGGCGCATGGCGATATCAATCGCCTGACCGATGCGCTTGCTCGCGGAATGCGCGACATAGGTGATCGTTCGGTGCGCGAGGACGACCGTTATCTATTGTTGCAATTGCTGACCGCTGCTCGCGACGTGTTTTATCTCAGCTACGGCGGCCGCGATGCGCGCGACGGCAGTGTGCGTGAACCATCCGCGCTGGTATCCGAACTGTTGGATGTCGCGCAGGGTTATTTTCCGCAAGGTGAAAGCGCATCGGCGCGTCTGCGCATCGAACATCCCTTGCAGCCGTTTTCGGCGCAGGCGTTCGGCGCCGGTGACGCCCGGCGGTTCTCGTATCGGCAACAATGGCGACAAGAAACCGCGCAGATCGGCTTGCAACCACCGCCAGCGTTTTTCGATGCCCCCTTGCCCGCATTGCACACGGTGGATCAACCGAGTCTGGACGAATTGCGGTTTTTCTTGCGCAATCCGGCCAGGGCTTGGCTCCAGGGCAGGCTCGGCTTGCAATTGCCGCCTGCGGATCAGGCAGCGCGCGACGACGAGCCGCTTGGCGAACATCGCCTGCAGCAGCATCGGCGCGTGGCCTTGCTGTTGCAAAACGATTTGGATGAAGCCGGTCTGCGCGCACGCGCACTGCTGCCGCCCGGCAATGGGGCGCATGCAGCCTACAGCGAAGCCGAGCGAATCGCTGCGCCAGTCGCGGCCGCGGCGTCCGCGTGGCTGGCCGAAACCGGCGCCACAGCGCAGCGCTTGAGCGCGCGGCTGTCCGTGTGCGGGCACGACCTGCCTGTGCAACTCACCGACGTGTATGGCGATCGCCGTGTGCTACGACTGGCGGGACGGTACCGAGGCAAATATTGGCTGGACGCCTTGATCGAACATCTTGCATTCGCTGCATTGCGCGGCGTCGCGGCGCAGACGGCGATTTTCTACCTCAATACCGAAAAAACCAAAAGCGCCCACGGCAAGCCACGCAAGAGCGACATCGCCAGCCAAACACAATTGCCCAGCCTCACCGCCGAGCAAGCCACCGCCTGGTTGGAGACATTGTTCGCGCTCAGGCAAGCAGGCATGCAGCGGCCGTTGCCGTTTGCGCCCAATGCGGCCGCTGTGTATCTGAAGGTGTTGCAGAACAAAGATCCCGAGACCGCTTATGCCACGGCGGTTGGCGAATTCAACGGCAACTATGGTGAGGCGCACGACCCGTGGATCACGCTGGCATTTCGCCCGCGCGGGTTGCTGACTGATTTCGCTGACTCCAATAGTGCGGAGTTTCGAGACTTGGCCCGTTTAGTCTTTTCCGGTCCAGCCGAGTTGAGCGCATGACCCCGAGCGAACCCCACGACCAGGTGATCGGTCTGCCGCTGTCCGGGGTGCACCTGGTCGAGGCCAGCGCAGGCACCGGCAAGACTTTCACCCTGACCGCGTGGCTGTTGCGCCTGTTGCTTGAATCCGGCGTGCCGCTGCGCGAACTACTCGTGGTCACGTTCACCCGCGCCGCCACTGCGCAGCTGCGTGATCGCGTGCGCCGTCGCCTGCGCAGCGCCGAGCAGGTGTTGGCAGGCGAACATCCATCCGGGGCAGAAGCCGAACAGACCCAACAATTGATTGCGCTCGCGCTGACCCGCGCAGTCGACGAGCCCACGCTGCGGCTGCGCTTGCAAGCGGCGCTGTTGCAACTAGACGAGGCGTCGATCTCAACCATCCATGGTTTTTGCCAGCGCGCGCTGCAGGAGTTTGGTTTTCTGGCCGGCGGTCTGGAAGTGGGCGCGATCATCGATGATGCCAATCAGATCTGGCGCGACACCGCCGCGGACCTATGGCGTATCGCCAGCGATGGCTCCAGCAACGAATTCAACTGGCTACGCACGTTATGGAAGGGGCCGCAAGCGCTGGCGCTGGACTTGCCGAAGTTATCCGATCCGGCGCGCGACTTGCTGCCGGAAGTCGATGCATCCAGCGATCCTGAGGTCAGCGCTTGGTTGCACCGTTTGCGTGCGGCCGCTGGCCAGCGCTTTGCAATCCTGCTGGCGCAACGCCAGCAATGCACTCAGGATCAGTTGATCGAACGCGCCTGGCGTGCCAGCGAGTCGGCGCAGTTCGCCGCTGCGTTAAAGCGCCGTTGGCCGATAATTTTCGTGGATGAATTCCAGGACACCGATCCGCGGCAGTGGGAGCTCTTGCAGCGAATCCATACCGCGCAATCGAGTGCCTCGGTCGCAGCGGGGTTGTTTCTGATCGGCGACCCGAAACAGGCGATCTATCGATTCCGCGGCGGCGATTTGCCGACTTATTTGCACGCCCGTGATTATGCGCGTCGCCATGGCAGTGAATCGACATTACAAGTGAATCACCGTTCCAGCCCGGCGCTGCTGCGTGGGATCGATGCATTGTTTCAGCAGAATCCTGCGCCATTTGTCGAGCCCGGGATCGAGTTTGTGCAAGTGACCGCGGCTGAATCCAATCACGAGGCGCGGTTGCAAATCGATGGTGAGGCGCAACCGGGGGTGGTGGTGCATTGGTTGCCGCCTGATAAAAAGCAGTCGAATAGCGTTTCCAAGACATTGTCGGTGCAGGTCATCGTCAACGAAATCGTGCGCATGCTCGCTGCCGGGGTGATCTGCGATCACGACGGCGAGCGCGCGATGCGCGCCGAGGATATCGCCGTGCTGGTGCGTACCAATCAGCAGGCGGAAGAGATCCGCGCGGCACTGGTGCGAGCCGGGGTCGCCGCGGCGATATTGGGTGGGCGCAGCGTATTCGCCAGCGCGGCTGCAGCGGAACTGCTACGCCTAATGCGAGCCTGCGCCGCGCCGTCCGATCCCGGCCGCATCCGCGCGGCGCTGGCAACGCGCTTGTTGGGCGCCAATGCCGTGGCTATTGCCGCGCTCGCGCAGACTACAGAAGCGCACCAGACGCCGGAGTGCGCGAGCCAGACGCACCAACAAGAGCAGCTAGCGGCCGATGCATTGCCGCAGCAACAAACGCGGTTCGAACAGGCGGCAGCGATGTGGATGCGGCAAGGCCCGCTGCCAGCGCTGTTGCCACTGTTATCTGGCAATGCGTCGCGCTTGCTCACGCAAGCAGGCGGCGCACGGCTGTTGGCTGATGCGCTGCACCTGGCCGAACTGGCGCAGATGCAGTTTCCACTGCGGCACGGTATCACCGGTCTGTTGCGCTGGTTCGAGCGCGAATGCGCTGGTGGGGAAATGGGCGATGATGCGGCGCTGCGAATGGAATCGGACGCCCAAGCGGTGCAGATCATGACCTTGCACAAAAGCAAGGGCCTGGAGTTTCCGGTGGTATTTCTGCCATTCACCGCGTTTGCTGTTGGCGCGGGCAGCCACGATGGCGACGTGCAAGAACACGTGCTCAGCAACAACGGGCGCCCTGCGATTTATTTCCATGCACCCAAGAACACGATTGCGCTGCGCTCGTCCAGGCACGAAGCACTGCTTGCAGACCAGGCCAGAGATGAGCTTGGCGATCATCTGCGCCTGTTCTACGTCGGTCTGACCAGGGCCAGATTGGCGGTACACCTCACCGGCGGTTGCAGCCGCACCCTGGATTTCAATGCTGCACCGCTACGCTGGCTGCTCTGTGCTGAGCAAACAGCCGGTAGCGATAAGAAAAAACGTCAGATCAAGACTTCAGTGTTGCTCGATACGATGTTGGCGCAGCTGGAAACGCTAGCTGCGGCCAGCAATGGCGGCCTGCAATTGCGCAAAACGCCAGTTGATTTGGCGGCGCTGACACTGCATACCGCCGAACCCGATACGCCGCCGCCGCCCGCTCGTCACGCGCGCCAGCGCCTGCCGCGGGCGGGTGCTCAGCACAGTTTTTCCAGTTTGCGCGGCCAGCATCGTGAGACATTGCCAGCGCGTGGCGCAGAGGATGAAATCGCCGGCATTGGCGATGACGGCAGGACGGCGCTTGCAGGCGCGGCCTTCGGCAATGTTGTACACGAGGTATTGGAAACTGCCGACTTCAGTGCCTGGGCGGGTGTTTCGTCCGCGCCGGATCATGCGCGCGTGGCCATCGCACGCGCACTCAAGCGCCACGCGATTGTCCAGTCGTCAGCAGCGATCACCCAGGTGGGGGATTTGGTTGCACGTGCACTCAACGTGCCGCTGCCCGGTGCCGGCACGCTGGCGCAGTTGCCAGCATCGCGCCGGGTGGCGGAGTTGGAGTTTCATTTTCGTCTTGCATCTACCGACGTGTCCGCGCTGTATGCGCTATTGGATGCACACGGTTACTCGCGCGCCGCAACGGCGCGCCGCGGGAGCAGGATCGAAGGCCTAATGCATGGGTACATCGACATGGTGTATCGCGATGATAACGGCGCCGTGCATGTACTCGACTACAAAACTAATCAGTTGCACAGCTATGCAGCTGATGCCTGCAAGGCAGCGGTCGCCGCCAACGACTATGATTTGCAATACCTCATCTACCTGGTGGCGGTGCAGCGGTGGCTGCGCTTGCGCCTGGGTGCGGATTATCACCCAGCCCGTCATCTCGGCGGTGCGGTGTATCTGTTCTTGAGGGGGATCGATCTGCACGCAAGGAGCTTCAGCGATCCTGTGCATGGCATGCCTGTCAACAGCATGCCTGTCAACAGCAGGCTCGCCGACAGCATGCCTATGAACAGCTTGCCTACCAACAGCATGCCTATCAACGGCGTGCCTATCAACGGCGTGCATATCGATCGCCCGGCGCAGGCGCTGATCGATCAGTTAGACGCGCTGTTTGCAGCAGGCGCAACGTGAGCACCGCCGGCAACCTGCGCGCCAGTGTCGTACGCAGTGGCGCATTGCGGCAGGTCGATGATGCGTTTGCCGATTTGCTACAACGGCTCGGCGCGCCGGCCGAGGTCGCACTGGCTGGTGCGCTGGCGATGCGCGCGGTGGCGCTGGGCCACAGTGGAATAGTGATCGACGCGGTAAGCGAGCTGTTGAGCGAGCTCGATACCGCATGGGTATTACCCGAACCACAGGCCTGGGCTGCGGCATTGCAGAGCAGCCCATTGGTCGCGGACGACACCTGCACGTCGGCGCCGCTGGTGTTTGAAAACGGCATGCTCGCGCTGCGCCGTTACGCGCGTTACGAGCAGCAGCTGGCTGAAGCCTTGTGTGAGCGGGTCGGCATCCAGCAGGCAGCGATCGATAGCGCTGCGCTTTCGCGCCTGTTCGAGCTGCGACCCGGCCCTGCCGATCGCCAAGCGCTGGCCGCATGGTCCGTGCAACAGCAACAGCTGACTCTGATCACCGGTGGCCCGGGTACCGGCAAAACCAGCACAGTGGCGCGCATATTGGCATTGCTGGCGGCGCAGATGCCGGATCTACGGATTGCGCTGGCCGCGCCGACCGGCCGTGCCGCAGCGCGTCTGGGCGAAGCCGTCGCTGCCGCGCTGGCGCGTGACATCAACGCGGGCCGGCTGACGGCGCAGATCGCCGCGCACATCCCGACTCAGGCCCAGACCTTGCACCGCTTGCTGGGTTGGCGACGCGATGGCAGCTTTCGGCATGGCGCTGCGCTGCCCCTGCCCTACGATGTGGTGGTAGTGGATGAAGCGTCGATGATTGATCTGCCAATGATGGCCAAACTGGTCGACGCAGTGGCGACACAGACGCGCCTGATCTTGCTCGGCGATCCTGACCAACTGCCGGCGGTGGAAGCCGGTGATGTCTTGGGCGCGCTGTGCATGGCGGCTGGCGATGGTCGCACGGTGCCGGCGGCGTTCAAACGTCTGCATGCTACCGCGTCAGTGGGCGATGACGGACGCTCATCGTTGCATGTCGACGGCACAGTGACGTCGACGCGCATGGATGCCGACGAGGCCGATGCTCGCAAGACTGATGGTGACGCGGCTGATAGTCGTGAGGCTGATGTTTGCAAGGCCGACGCTCGCGAGAA
>Ga0153982_1000172_pt1 | contig 17443 bp, 11 predicted proteins | sample TSGA066MetaG_FD_104743 | JGI IMG/M metagenome (GOLD analysis project Ga0153982, IMG submission 104743) | Attine ant fungus gardens microbial communities from Georgia, USA - TSGA066 MetaG | ecosystem: Host-associated > Fungi > Mycelium > Unclassified | place: USA: Georgia, Alexander Wildlife...
CAAGGCGCGCGCCGGTCCTCTTGAGCTGAACGACGCCAGCACATCCGGGACATTGCTCAGCGTAATCGCTGGATAACGGATCCCGCCGCTGGCGGTATTGCCATTGGACGCAGCAAAGTCGCGCAGCGCATCGCCGTCCGTGCCGGCGATCCCGAATACCGGGATCGGCACGTCAGGCGCCGTCAGCGCCATGCTGCCCGGCTCGGAGTTGGCGATCACCACCGCGACCGCCCCTGCCTGCGCTGCGTTATTACCTTTGACTGCGAACGAGCAGCTACCGCGACGCAGCACCGCGATCGCCCCCTGGAAAGTATCGGCGGGGAATGCGGCGCATCCATCGTCCTGGGTGTCGATCCTCGCACTGACCCGTATCGGCGTGGTCGATGGAATCGGCGCATTGAAAGGCGCAGATCCGTTCGCTTCGTTCAGTACGATCGCGGTCAGTTGCTCCGGCACGGGAGCCGGTGCAGTCACGGTCAGCGCGAAGACCAGCATCCCGCGCCCGTGTGTAGCGGCCGCGGTCGACCCAGTCCACGGCTGGATATGACCAGTGGTATTGGAGTCAGGTCCGCTGTTACCGCCAGAAGTGGCGACGTAGATCCCAGCATCCGTGGCGTTGAGAAACGCAAGCGAGATCGCCTCACCCCAGGGCCGTGTGCCACCAGAGATCGAGTAATTGAGGACATCCACCACTCCGTCCGCAATCGCCTGATCAACTGCTGCTATCGAGGCCACGTTAGGGCAGCCACCGCCGCCAGTTGCTGCATAGACGAAACACACATCGAATGCGACGACATTGCCACGTGGCGCAACGCCAGAGATGGGCAGCGCAACGCCGCGGTACTGCGCAGTACGCACAGCACCGGCGGCGGTAGATGCGGTATGACTGCCGTGGCCGTTGTTGTCACCGAAGCTCGGCTCATCGGTAATACCCGGCTCGCCGCAGGACTCGGCTGGCGCGCCGCACACAAAATCGTACCCGCCGATCAACTTATCGTTACAGCGTCCGCCATCCACCTCACCCGCGGCGCAGGCTCCCAAATATTGACCGCTACCTAGCGGGTTAACGTGGGTGTAGCCATCCTCACCCGTGGCCGCGAACGATGGGCTACCGAAGTTGATGCCGGTATCCAGAATCCCGAACACCACGCCCTCACCCTTGAACCCGGTGGGGTTTGCGTTCCACACCGCCGGCGCACCGATCAACGCAGGGCCGGTATCGGTATCCAGATCGTAGATCCGATATTCCTCGACCATGACGACTTCCGGCATCCCGCGCACGCGCTGCGCATCGTCAGGCGACATTTTCAGCACCGACGCATTGAGCGCATGGCGCATGCGTCGCGACACCTGGGGCGAATAGCCGATTAACGATGCGATGCGCGACTCGTGGCGGCGCTGCATAGTCGCCAGATAGTCGACATAGGCACGCGCCGACGCGCTGTGGACGTCGATCTTGCCTGCGCCGATGCCACTGTTGATCTTCCGTGCGGGCGCCGCCAGACCACGTATGTCACCGCGATAACTCGCAAGGGGTTGCTCACGATAAACGACGATATGGATGGAGGACTTGCGCTTGGCAATCGCTTCAGCGACGTCCGTATTGGTGCGGTGGTTTGCAACGGCAGTTGCACCGCTGCGGCCTGCATCGACTACGTCTTGATCCACGCCCCTCTTTCCACCCATTACCCCAACTGCAACCGCGGCCGCAGCACCGGTTGCAATGAGGACGAGCAACAACGTAATTTTTTTCCACCAAGAAGCGCGCAACATGATGTCCCCCTAATCATGAAATAGATGTACTGCCTCGATACCACCCTAGCAACGCCGCCGCGCAGACATCGCCAACGATCTAGTTAACGAAACTCTTCTGAGCCAACTCGTTTATCGACTCGATTAGATCTCCCAGCCTATCAAGGTTGTCTCAACCCGTTTCAATACAACTAGGCTTAATACCACAGGCTCAATACGACTAGGTTCAATACGACTACGCGCAACACGACTCAAGCTAATAATCGATTGCGCTCAGGGCGCCATATTCATTCCCGCTGAGGGCAGTCCGATGATCAGTTCACTTGCAGCCAGGGCCGAAGATGGCCTCTGTACACCAGACTATAACAGCCCACCACCCAGGCCACCGCTGCGGCCCAACCGGCCAGAATGTCCGATGGGTAATGTACGCCAAGATAGACCCGTGACGCTCCGACCATGGCCACGAAAAACATCATGGCCGCCACCATCCACCAGCGCCATTTAGTGGGCCAAGCCAACAGCACCAAAACCAAACCCAGGGACATCGATCCCATCGCGTGACCGCTAGGAAAACTATAAGTCGTCTCCGGCGCGATCGATTCCCACAGGCTCGGGCGTTCGCGAGCGAAGAATTGTTTGGAAGCGAGATTCAACAGCGCCGATCCCCCCAGCGCCACCAGCGAGAAGATACTCTCGCGATAGCGCCGCAACAACGCCAGTCCCACGATTAATGCGATATCAATCGGCACCACGCCCCAGGCGTATCCAACCTGGGAAAAGAACAAAAACCAGCGGTCTAAGTGTTCGCTCGCCATCGTCTGGGCAAAGCGCAGGATCGGCGCATCGAACCCAAACGCTCCTGCCTCACGCACCTCGTCCGCCAGTTGCGCAAACACCCATAACGGCAACAGCACACCGCAAAACAGCAACAGCAACCGCCAACCATGGCGGTGCGCGACACTGCGCCCAGCCTCGAACTCGCCCTGGGCCACCGATATGACCCGCGCGCTAACCCGATGCGATCGGTCTACCTGGTTTTCACCGTCTCCGCCAAGATTCCCGCCAGGATTCCCGCCAAGATCGCGGTCAGGTTCGGATGACATGGTCAGCCTACGCGGCCCGTCCAAACTTCCGTTCGACATAGTCATCAATTAGGGCGACAAACTCGCTAGCGATCTGCGCGCCGCGCAAAGTGACGGTCTTCTCGCCGTCCACGAATACCGGCGCCGCTGGCGCTTCACCTGTGCCCGGTAGCGAAATACCGATATTGGCATGGCGCGATTCCCCAGGACCATTCACCACACAGCCCATCACCGCCAAGGTGAGATTTTCCGCACCGGGATGACTGACCTTCCACACCGGCATTTTTGCGCGCACATGTTCCTGCACCACTTTCGCCAATTCCTGGAAAAACTCAGACGTGGTTCGACCGCAGCCGGGACAGGCGGTCACCATCGGGGTGAAGGCACGTAGGCCCATGGTCTGCAGCAGTTCCTGCGCCACGATCACTTCAGTACTACGCGCCTGCCCGGGTTCGGGAGTCAGCGAGATGCGGATCGTGTCGCCGATGCCTTCTTGCATCAATACCGCCAGCGCCGCGGACGAAGCGACAATGCCTTTGCTGCCGATACCCGCCTCTGTCAAGCCCAGATGCAGGGCGAAATCGCTGCGCGCGGCCAGATCGCGGTACACCGCGATCAATTCCTGCACGCCGCTGACCTTGGCGCTGAGCACGATGCGCTCGGCCGCCAGGCCCAGCGCCACCGCGCGCTGTGCCGAATCCAGCGCAGAACGGATCAGCGCCTCGCGCATCACCCTGCCCGCGTCCCAAGGAACCGCGCGCTGCCCGTTCTCGTCCATCAACTGCGCCGCAAGACTTTGATCGAGTGAACCCCAGTTGGCACCAATCCGCACCGGCTTGCCATAGCGCATCGCGAATTCGATCAATTGCGCAAATTGGATGTCCTTCTTCCTACCAAACCCGACATTGCCTGGATTGATCCGATATTTCGCCAGCACCTGCGCACAGGCTGGTTCGTTCGCCAACAGCTGGTGTCCGTTGTAGTGGAAATCACCAATGATCGGCGCCGCGACACCCTGCATCGCAAGCCGCTCGACGATCCGTGGCACCGCAGCCGCGGCCTCTGGTGTATTGACCGTAATCCTGACCAGCTCCGAACCCGCACGCCACAGCTGCGCAATCTGGCGCGTGGTGGCAGCCACATCGCCGGTATCGGTATTGGTCATCGACTGCACCACCACGGGCGCGCCGCCACCGATCCTGACTCCGCCAATATCGACTTGCCGGGTACCGCGCCGCGCAGCCGGCCCATAGGCCCAGGCGGCCAGCGGTTGCATCACAGTGGCGTGATCGAGAACTGGCTGAACAGCAGACATGGCGCGATTTTACCTGCCCATGATTTCAACGGACCATGATTTCAACTGCTCGTGATTTCAACTGCCCAAGTCTGCGGGTCAATGTAACCCTAGGTGCGGGCGTACCGGCATTTGCCGCGGCGATCGGCTCTTATGGCGCGTTGGCCGAGGTAACGGCGCAGCCAGGTATCGTCTTGCCGCTTGCGCAGTCGGCGCATGACCCGAGCCCGGCGCGGCGCGCGCTATTGCGCCAGCGTGGCCCGATATCGCCACGGACATCTGGTCGCACTGCAGCTGACGGCGAGTGGTCGCCGCACTGCGCCCCAAATGCCGGGTAATTGACTGCACACTTGCCCCGGCATCCCGCCCAAGTTCTAGATACTTACAATGCGCCGATGGAAGATGCATTGCCCCGTGATGTGTTGAGCCCCAGCCAGTTGAATACATTGGCGCGCGATGTACTGGAGGGAAGTTTTCCACTGATCTGGGTCGAGGGCGAACTGGGCAACGTCGCTCGACCGGCTTCTGGCCACCTGTACTTTGTCCTCAAAGATGAACGTGCACAGGTGCGTTGTGCGATGTTCAAGCCCAAGAGCACCTGGTTGAAGTTTCAACCTCGCGAAGGCCTGCGCGTGCTGACGCGCGGCCGTTTGACCCTGTATGAGGCACGCGGCGAATATCAATTGGTGCTCGAGCACATGGAAGAAGCGGGCGAAGGTGCGCTGCGTCGCGCATTTGAGCAGCTCAAAGCCAAACTAGCCGCGGATGGTGTGTTCGATCCTGCACGCAAGCGCCCACTGCCTGCCTATGCGCGCCGCATCGGACTGTTGACCTCACCCAGTGGCGCGGTTGTGCGCGACGTGTTGAGCGTACTGGCGCGGCGCTTTCCTCTCGTGGCGGTTGAGGTGCTCCCGATTCCGGTGCAGGGCGAATCCGCAGCGGCGCAAATCCGCGGCATGTTGGCGCGCGCCATCGCCTCGCAGCGCTACGACGTCCTGCTCATCGCACGCGGCGGCGGCTCTCTGGAAGATTTGTGGGCGTTCAATGACGAACAACTCGCGCGCGCCATCGCTGCCGCGCCGGTGCCGGTGGTGTCCGCGGTCGGGCACGAGACCGACTTTACCCTGGCCGATTTCGCGGCCGATTTGCGCGCACCGACGCCTTCGGTCGCAGCGGAGTTGCTGGTACCTCATCATCAAGACCTCGCCGCCCGATTACGCGGCTTGCTGCAGCGCCTTCAGCGCTTGCACAATGACCACCGTAACCAACTGGCGCAACGCAGCGACCGCGCAGCGTTGCGCCTGCACGCCGTCCGGCCACAAGCCCGTTTGGAGCTATTGCGACAACGTAGAGACGAGGCTCGACGCCGATTGCAAACAGCGATGCAACTTCGGTTGAGCCGCAGTCAAGCGCAGCTGCGCTTGACTGGTGCGGCGTTGCGTGCGCAACATCCGCGACGCCGCATCGCCCAACTTGCACAGCGGCTGGACGCATTGCGAGCGCACCCTCAGGCCGCACTCGTTCGCCTCCTGCAACGCGATGCTCTGCGCCTGCGTGGTCTGATGCGTTCGTTAGCGAGCATCAGTCCACTGGCCACACTCGCGCGCGGTTACGTCATCCTGAGCGACTCACAAGGGCGCGTGGTCCGCAGTGTCGATGCCGTCAATCCTGGCGCCAGGCTGCACGCACGTTTGCACGATGGCGTCCTGTCGATCAGCGTTGTCGGCAAGGAAGAAGCAAAATAATTGACCTAACGCGACGCCGACTGGACCTAGGAGCGAGATCTGCCTTGCGGAAAGGCCACCACCCGGTGATCAGCCACGCGATCGTGCTCTAGCGCCGGCGCGGGACGGCCGAATAGATAACCCTGTCCGTATTGGCAACCCAACCCCAACAGCAGGTCGCTTTGGGTACTGGTCTCTATCCCTTCAGCGATGCTTTCGATCCCTAATGCGCCGGCCAATGCCAGGATCGCGCGCACCAGCGCCAGGCTTTCGCTGCGTCCGGCGCCGGTCAAACCGGCGACGAAACTGCGATCGATCTTGATCGCCTGGATGGGAAAGCGGTGCAGATACGACAATGCGGAAAATCCGGTACCGAAATCGTCCAACTGCGCCCATACACCATGGCCACGCAAATAATTCAACTGTTTGAGCACTCGGGTTTGATCTTCCAGCAAGGCAATCTCGGTGATCTCGATTCGCAGCCTGCGTACGTCTGCATGCGCATCGTTGGCCATCTGCAGCAGGCGCCGAGCGAAGTCGTCAGAACGCAGATGCCGCGGTGATACATTGATTGATACATGCCCTGCCGGATGGTCACGCATCCAGGACATCACTCGGCGATACAGCAGCCAATCGATTTCCTCGATCAAATCGCTGTCCTCGCTGACCTCGATAAACGCTTCTGGCAGCAAAACCCCGCGCTGCTCGTGGTTCCAACGCAGCAAGGCCTCATGCCCGACCACGGCACCGTCGGCCAAGCGCACGATCGGCTGGAACCACGGCTCAAATTCATCGCGCTTGACCGCCCTGCGTAAATCGCTGGCCAGATCAAGCAGACGAGTGACGTCTTTGTGCATTGCCTCATCGAACAGTACGCTGCGATTGCGTCCATTGGCTTTGGCGCGATACATCGCCACGTCCGCATCACGCAGCAACTCCTCGCTGCGCTGGTAGCGAGGATGCCAGCGCGCAATTCCAATACTGACCGAAGGGAATAGCTCACGTTCGGCGATCCACATTGGCTCGGCCAGACTAGCCAATACGCGTTCGGACAACGCAGCTAACGCCGCATCGCCGGCATCGCCGTCGATCATGATCGCGAATTCATCGCCACCCAAACGCGCGGCGAGATGACCCGTCCCAAGCAGATTAGACAGTCGCCTGGCGGCTTGAATCAGCATCTCATCACCGGAGGCATGCCCTACGCTGTCATTGACCAGCTTAAAACGGTCCAGATCCATGAACAGCACGGCCAATGTCTCACTATGCGCGCCGCGCGCGATGGCGACCTCCATGCGCTCGAGCAGATGCGCGCGGTTTGGCAGCCCGGTCAAATCATCGTGCCGTGCGCGGTGGCTGAGCTCATGTTCGATTCGCTCGCGCTCGCGGATCAATGTGCGCAGCTCGCGGTTGGTCGCGGCAAGTTCGCGGGTGCGTGCTTGCACTCGGCTTTCCAACTGCGAATGCGCTGCGCGCAGAGATTCCTGGGCATGCCATCGCTCCAACGCATTGGAAACGTGGTGCGCGACAAAGGTGAGCAAATCTTCGTCACGCTGATCGAATTCAACCTGAGCACTGTAGCTGTGCACGACGATCGCACCGATGGTGCGGTCATGATCGGTCAGCGGCACTCCAAGCCAGCAGTGTATTTGCGCTCCAACATTGCCAGCCCCAACATTGCCAGCTCCGCCGCCGCCGTCAGCCTCGATCCGAGCGATACCTGCCTGATCCACGCGCAGCGGGACGCCGCGTTTGAGCACATGCTCGGTCAGCCGTAACGCGCGCTGACACGGGCCAAGTGAGGCTTCCCGTTCATCCACCGCATACGGAAATTCGATCTGATCATAATCTTCCGTGCAAATCGCAATATGGAAATTGCGCGCCACCATCAGGCTGCTGACGATCGCATGCACATCAGCATAGAACTGCTCCATGCTCTTGTTAGACATCGAGAGCTGAGCGATCTGAAACAATGCGCGCTGCAGCGCTTCCGCGCGCTGGCGTTCGACGATCTGCGCCTGGAGTACCTCGTTTGCCCGCTGCAACTCTGCGGTACGTTCGACCACTCGGCGCTCGAGTTCTTCCTGAGCATGCTTGCGATCTAATGCGGTAAGGATGTGCTGGGCAACATATTCCAGCAGCACGCGTTCCTGATCCCGATAGCAATCTGGCTTGTCGTAGCTCTGCACCACTACCGCACCGCAGACGACGCCCTCACGCAACATGGGAACCCCGAGCCAGTCGGCGCTATCGGGGCCGTTTGCGCTGTCGCTAGCGACACCAAGCTGATGGCGCAATTTCTCGGAAGGCCCATGCAGTGCACGACCCGCTTTGAGCAAGGCCAAGGTCAGACTGTTTGGCGTGTCTTGGACGCTGATCGTACGCTGAGGATCCAGAACCGAGGGATCGAGCAGATCGGCAAAATACAAAAAGCGCAGCCAGCTGACATCGCGGTCACATAAGGCGATGTAGAAATTCTCCGCCGACATGAGCTCGCCAACAACGCTGTGAATACGCGCGAGCATGTCGTGCGTTTCCAGCGGCGAACCCGACAGATCTGCAATCTCGTACAGAGCACGCTGCAGGCGTTGCGCCTCTTGCAAAGACTCGATCCTAGCTTGAGCGCGTGCCTGCGCCAGGGTACTGGCCACCATGCGCCTGCTCAGTGCCAACCAGCCCTCACGCGATGTGCCGGTGAACGGATCACTGAGATACGCTGCAATCGCGATCCTGGCACCATCTTCGACCCAGGTATCGCATAGGATGCGGCAGTCTGACACCGAGTCCGTTTTACCCTCCAGCGCCTGGAGCCCAAGAGCCAACAACTGCTTAGTCAGACGGCGCAGCGAAGAGCGTCCGCGACCAAGCAATGGATCGTCCCAGAGCACAACCAGGCGCGATCCACTTGGCAAAGTACCTTCCAGCGCAGCGGCCAAGCTGCCGAGCGGGCGCAAAAAATTCGGCACGTTCTCTGGCGAACGGGTCTGCTCCAGCTGCATTTGGTCACCACCGTCATTCATGGGCCGAGCATAGCCTGAACTGCGTGATTGGGCGGCAGGCATCTTATCCAACCCCGATTACACCGTGACGCCGTTAATACTTTCATGCTCGCCGCGACACCGCTCCTGCCGAGTTGGCGCAACGCCTGGCCCGTCCTCTTCACCCGTATTCCGGTGGCACCGCTTACCCTGCTGCTGATGGACGACGTCGCCGCGCGCGAACCTAGTGATGAAAATCTGATGCTGGCCTATGCCGCTGGCCAAATCACCGCGTTCGAACGGCTGTATGCGCGACACCGCGGTCCGCTTTATCGCTACTTGGACCGACAGCTGCGCAACCGCGCCCTGGCTGAAGAACTATTTCAAGACATCTGGCAAAAAGTCATTGCAGCGCGCACGCAGTGGCGACCGGAAGCCGCATTTACAACTTGGCTGTACAAGATCGCGCACAATCGGCTCAATGACCATTGGCGAGCGACGAAGCATCGGCAGGAAGCACCGGACAACGCGGTCAAACATACCGCTCAGATACAAGATCCACACACCCCTGAGCGCAGGCTTGTAGATCTCGAACAACGTCGGCAACTGCAGATTGCACTGAATGAACTGCCCGACGCACAACGGCAGGTTCTGCTGTTACGGCTGGAACAAGAACTGACCTTGGAGGAGATCGGCCAGATCACCGGCGTCGGAAGGGAAACGGTGAAATCACGGCTGCGCTATGCGATGGACACATTACGCGTGAGGCTAAACCCATGACCAGCTCACGACGCGAACCGCTGTCTGCAGAAGAGCGCGATCTTGCCAGTCGTCTGGCGCGCGCGCTGCCGGACGCTGCTCCATCGGCCACGCTAGATGCCCGAATCCTTGCACTGGCGGCCGCACGCACATCGCCAGGTGTCCGCGTGGGCGATCGTCGACGCCGTCGGCGGCGCCGGCCGGTCGCATTCGGTGTCGCGGCGATGTTGATCGTGACGCTGGGCCTAGCCTGGCAATTGCGGCCTCGACCAGAGCCTGTCCTGATTAATACCAAGTCGATACCCGCACAGGTATCGAGCGCCAGCTCAAAAGCCGACACTGTCGAATCGGAAAACCAGCAAGCTGTCGCAGCATCGGCCGCGCAAAGCGAAACCGAATCTGCGCCGGATTTGACGCCGGTCGAACAAGCAGCAGCCGGTCAGCGCTTATCGCGCGCGCGCAACACAATCGGCCCCGGCGGTGCTGGAGCGGAAGCTTTCACATCCAAGCGCGTGGCTCAAGATTCAGATCAAGCGTCGGACCCTACTGTGAAAATGCGCACCGATCGCGCAGGGCACGAGGCATCGGCTGACCGTTCAACATCACCAGCGCCGAGGTCAAGTCAGAACGTCGAGAAGAAAGCCGACGAAAGTGCCGACGAGATCGTGTTTGACACCGGCGATGCACGACAGGCACCAACCGCATCCGCCGCCGCATCCGCGCAGACCGAAGATGTGCTGATCGAGCGAGCCGATGCGAATCGGTCGCGTGGTGATCAACGCAACACGGATCAAGTGCGGCAGAGTCAGGCGCACGCCGACCCGGTGCGTGATAACGAAAGTTATTCTGAACACGAAATGGATGATCTGCCGCCGGCAACCGCGGATTCACCAGAAGTTCAACGCGCCTGGCTTGCGCAGATTCGCGAGCTGCTTGCCAATGGCCAAACCGAAACCGCTCGCGCAAGTCTGGCGGAATTCAAACGCCGTAATGCCCGCTACGCGCTACCGGAGGATTTGCGCGATCTGGCGCCATAAACAGGATCCGATCCAAGCCAAGGATTCGGGAAAATTGCGCAGACTGAGCGACCTCATCCCAGCCACTGCGCAGCAGACGGCGAAACCAATCAGGCGGGAATGACAGCGAAAATTAGCCGACAGCACCATGCGGCGCCAGCGCCATACAATTAGGTGCCTTTCGCTTCGACACCTTTACAACTCGACTCTACACAACTCGAATGCCGGCAAAGCGAACGCCGCGCGTGGCGTCGGCGTGTGCGATGCATGGCACAAACTCGTTGTTCTTTGCGCGATGAGCACCAGGCCAGATCACGACCTCCTGAGATATCCGGGTCCACCCCTATGTGCTGCGATTCAGAGGGTCATTAAGGTTCTTTACAATAGTTCGATGCCCGACCACGATCCGCGTCTATGAGCGCCTCCGCTGGGACTTCGAACAAGGCGCCGCTGGGTACCTTGCGCGCGCTGTGGCCGTTCATCAGACGCGAACCCGGTCTGTTCACCGCCTGGATGATCGCGCTGGCGGTGGCATCCGCGGCGACGCTGACCTTTCCAGTTGCCGCGCGGCAAATGATCGATGACGGCTTCGGTGGCGGTGGCGACATCAACCGCGCATTCGCGCTGCTGTTACTAGTCTCGCTGGTCTTGGCATTGGCCAGCGCAGCACGTTTCTTTTTCGTGTCCCTACTCGGCGAGCGCATCGTGTCCGACTTGCGCCGACAGTTGTACACGCATCTGATGGTTCTGGACGCGCGGTTCCATGATCGCAACCGCAGCGGAGAACTGATTTCACGCCTAACCGCCGATGCGGAACTATTGCGCAGCGTGGTCGGGACGAGCATGTCGGTGGCGTTGCGCAGCGCCGTCACCGTACTCGGCTCACTGGTGATGCTATTCGTTACCCAGCCCAGGCTGGCAGCGTATGCGCTAATTGGGATTCCGCTGGCGGTATTGCCGATCGTGATCGGAGGACGCCGTATCCAGAAGATGTCGCGCATCAGCCAGGACCGAGTTGCAGAAGCCAATGCTCTGGCAGCAGAAGCATTGAGCGCGGTCGACACGGTTCGCGCGCATGCGCGCGAACCTCATGAACGTGCCCGTTTTGCCGATGCGGTGGGGATCGCAGTCGATGCCTCACGACGACGCATCCGCGCACAAGCGGTGGTCACCGCGCTGGCCATCAGTTTGATCTTCGGCGCAATCATCCTGGTGCTCTGGTCCGGTGCGCACGATGTGATCGCCGGACGTATGAGTCCCGGCAGTTTGGGCCAGTTCGTGCTCTACGCGTTGATCGGTGGGGGTTCGGTCGGCGCCCTTGCCGATGTTTGGAACGAACTGCAGCGTGCGGCCGGCGGCATGGGCCGAATCACCGAACTGTTGCAAGAAGTCCCAGACATTGTTGCGCCTGCGCAGCCGCGCGCAGTGCTGCAACCGGCCCAAGGCGCCATCGCGTTTGATTCGGTGACATTCCATTATCCCTCGCGTCCGGATCAGGCCGCGCTGGTGGACTTTGATCTCGTGATCCAACCCGGTCAGACCGTTGCTTTGGTGGGCCCATCGGGCGCGGGGAAAAGCACGGTGTTTTCACTGCTGCTGAGATTTTACGATCCCCAAACCGGGCGCGTACTGCTCGATGGCGAGGACATCCGCGCCTTGGATCCAGCTGCCCTGCGCGAAACCATCGCATTGGTGCCGCAGCAGCCCACCATTTTTGCTGCATCGGCGCGCGACAACATTCGCTACGGCCGGCTTCAGGCCACTGACGCCGAGGTCGAACAGGCGGCAGCTGCAGCTGAGGCGCGCGATTTCATTGCCGCCCTGCCCGCAGGATTTGATGAGCCACTGGGCGAACGCGGCGCGCGACTGTCCGGCGGACAGCAGCAACGGATTGCCATTGCGCGCGCCCTGCTCCGGGATGCTCCTGTGCTGCTACTGGATGAGGCCACCAGCGCTCTGGATGCGCAAAGCGAACGCGCGGTACAGACGGCACTGGCGCATTTGATGCGCGGGCGCACGACCTTGGTGATTGCACACCGGCTCTCGACCGTGCTCCAAGCCGACCGAATCATGGTGATGGATCACGGCCGAATCGTGGCAGAAGGTACCCATGAGCAGTTGCTGGCGCAAGGCGGACTCTACGCTGAACTTGCGCGACTGCAATTCATCGACTGACATCTCGAACATGCCCAGGTTCGTGCCGCAGAGCGCAGTCCCAAGTACAACCGCTTCCGGCAAACATGCGCAATAAAAAAGCCCCGCTTGCGCGGGGCTCAAAGAATGTTGTCAGCCGTAGACTCAAGTCACGGGCTGTACGTTGGCAGCTTGGGCGCCCTTGGCTCCTTGTTGCACCTCGTAACTCACGCGTTGTCCCTCTTGCAGGCTACGAAAACCCTTGGCGTTGATCGCGGAAAAATGCACGAAGACATCAGCGCTGCCGTCCTCCGGGGCAATGAAACCAAAGCCCTTGGCGTCGTTGAACCACTTCACTGTTCCGAATTGCATGATGCGTCTAACCTCGTCTTGATGGGTACGCCGCGGCGCGTGGGGCTGCCGGCGGCAGGGTGAGTATGCGCAGGCGGGTTGTTGGTTGCAATCATCCGGTCAGTAACCCGCGCAATAGCGCCGGTAACGCCTCTGACGCTGCGGCGACATTATCCAGTACCTCTTGCAAAGTGATCTCGGCGTCCGAATCCTGCACGGCAGAACCAGCATCGTGGCCGGCACCAGCCGCCCAATTGGCGACGATCGCTAGGCACGCATAGTCCAGCCCCAACTCACGCGCCAACGCAGCCTCTGGCATGCCAGTCATCCCGACTAAGTCACACCCGTCACGGCGCATCCGCGCGATTTCTGCCCGGGTTTCCAGTCGTGGTCCCTGGGTTGCGCCATAACACCCGCCATCCACAACCGCGACGCCCTCGCTCGCTGCCGCGGACAAGATTGCGCGGCGCAGACGCGGCGTATACGGCAGGCCGAAATCTACATGTGATACTTCGGTGCCTGGTTCTTCACAAAACGTGCAAATCCTGCCCCAGGTGTAATCAATCAGCTGATCAGGGCAGGCCAAAACTCTCGGCCCGAAGCGTTCGGTGATGCCACCAACCGTGTTGAGCGCAAGCACCCGGCGCGCACCCAATGCATGCAATGCCGAAAGATTTGCGCGGTAATTGATCTGATGCGGCGGCAATGCATGTTGTTCGCCGTGGCGCGCAAGAAATGCCACCTGCTGCCCAGACAACAATCCCATGCGGATCGGACCGGACGCTGGGCCATAAGGAGTTTCTGGCTGTACCACCCGCGCTTCCTGCAGCCCAGCCAGGGCATACAGACCGGTGCCGCCGATGACGGCCAGTGCGATATCAGTCATATGCGAGGTGTTTGCTATGAAAGGTCGGCAGCACGGTGTTGCTGATAAGCAACGGGTGAGCCTGAGCCCACCCGATGCGCCTTCAAAAGCTCGCCTTCGAAAAGCACGCCTTCGCAAGCTGATGAAGAGTCAAGCGACCGAGAATAATTTAGACCGAGAATAATTTATTCGCCGCAATGATCCGTCGGGAATTTATTTGCTAACTGCCGCTGGCGGTCTTGGACGCAGCCGCGTCAGCGTAGCGTTTACTGACCGCATTCCAGTCCACCACTTCCCACCAGCGCTTGATGTAGTCGGCGCGCTTGTTCTGGTACTGAAGATAATAGGCATGCTCCCAAACATCGATCGCCAGAATCGGCGTGCCGCGCTCTTTGACGACATCCATCAGGGGGTTGTCCTGGTTCGCAGTCGCGGTGATCGCCAGCCCGCCATCAGGTTTGACGATCAACCAAGCCCAGCCCGAACCGAATTGTTTGGTACCGGCGTCAGCAAACGCCTTGCGAAACGCCTCATCCGAACCGAAGTCTTGTTCGATCCGGGTGCGTAGCTGTTCTGAAGGCTTGCCACCCTTGCCCGGCGCGGTCATCACGGTCCAAAACAAACTATGGTTGTAATGCCCGCCGCCGTTATTGCGCACCGCGGTGTCGAAGGACGACATTTTGGCCATCACCTGCTCGATCGACGCGCCCTTTAGCGCCGGGAACTCGGTGACCTTCGCATTGAGATTATCGACGTAAGTCTTGTGGTGGCGACCATGGTGGATGGTCATCGTCTCGGAATCGATCACAGGAGCCAGGGCATCGGTGGCATAAGGCAGCTCAGGCAGCGTGAACGAGGCTGCGGCAGGCTCTGCGGAGAGAGCAACATTGCCGGTGGCAGCGCTGGCAGCTAGCAGCGCCGCGGTCAAAAGAATCTTCATAAGCTCAGGCCTGTTGAAAATATTCGTTGAGGGGATCAGCTCCAGACTTTGTACCACGCAGCGTTAACATTGCGTAGCCCGAACCTGCCGCTGCAAGTTGGCGCATGCATAGACGTAAATCAGCAGCCCAGACAGCGCCGTTGCTGCGCCGACCAAACTAGCGGATGTCCAGCCCCAACCCGCGGAAATCGCTAACCCACCCAGCCACGGACCCAGCGCATTGGCTGCATTGAAGGCCGAATGATGGGAAGCCGCCGCCAGCGTCTGCGCTGCACCGGCGACATCCATTAGATGGGATTGCAGTACCGGCCCCAGTGCGCCCATGGTGCCCACCGCCAACACCGCAGGCAGTACCGTCCATGCTGAGCGCGCAGCGAGCGGAAACACCAGCAACAGCAGCAATGACCAGATCAATACCATGCCAGCCGCGCGAAATCCGTAACGGTCGAACAACCAGCCACCAGCCAACGAACCCAGAATGCCGCCCACACCAAACGCAGCCAACGCAATCGGCACGAAATGCTCGCTCACGCCAGTCACTTGAACCAAGGTTGGAGAGAGATAACTGAACACGGCAAACATGCCGGAGAAGCCGATCGCACCAATCGCCAGCGCCAGCCACACCGGTGCACGATTGAAGTCACGCAACTCGTGCAATGCATCCGTATGCGCAGTGCCCAAGCCCACCGGCAGCACGCGTGCAATCATCACCACCACGATCACTGCGATCAACGCGACCAGAGCAAAGACATAGCGCCAGCTGTAGATCTGCCCGATCCAAGTCGAGAAGGGAATGCCCACCAGCAACGCAACTGCCAGGCCTAACATCACTTTGCCCACCGCCTGGCCGCGCTGCGACGGCGCACTGATGTGGACAGCGACCAGCGCCGCGACGCCGAAATATGCGCCATGCGGCAGGCCAGAGACGAATCGAAACGCCATCATCCAAGAATAACTAGGCGAGAGCGCGCTGGCGAAATTGGCCAGCGCATAGAACGCCATTAGCCATAGCAGCAAATTGCGCCGCGGCCACTTCGCCCCCAGTACCGCTAACAACGGCGCGCCGACCACAACACCCAACGCGTAGGCACTGACCACATGCCCGAGCTGGGGCTCACTGACCCCAAAATCGCGCGCGATTTCAGTGATCAAACCCATCACCACAAACTCGCTGGTGCCGATGGCGAATCCGCCTAACGCGAGCGCCAACAAAATCAGGGTCACTTGCCGCGCTGGCACTATGCTGGGGTCGCTCATGGCTGGAATTGTGCTGCAAACGGCATAGGTAGACGATCTGCTCACTGATACGCTGCGTTTCGGCAACCTTGATGCAGCCTATGAACTCCTGTTCGCGTATCCGCTAACGCGCCGCGCGATGCTGCCGCCGAATGTCCTGTGCCACGCGGGTTGCCTGCATGCGCAGTTCCGGAATGGCGACCGACTCCCAGAGATTACCGATCCGCAACGCGCCGATCACATAGCGTCCTTGCTGCGGTTGGCCATGCCTGTCGAGCACGATGCCGACGCCCTCACTGGCGATCCCGATGCCATGCGGTCCTGGCGACACGCTGCCACGCGCGCGTAGTGCCTGCATCAACGGATCCGGGCGCAGATCGATATTGGTTTGAATACCGGTTGCGTTAACGATCCATGATGCAGTTAACGCTTGTGTATCGCCCGAATGACGAGGCCGGTAGCGAATACGAGCCGCGGCGTGATCCGTTGCTTCAACAGCAAGTACACAGCCGGCAATCACCTGGAGCTGGCCTTGCGTTTGTAACGCTTCCAATTTGGCATGCACGGATGGCGCGATACGGTGGCGATGGATATCCCAGAATCGAACAAGATGACGTAAGAAGCGCCGCTGCTGGGCATGGGACAACGACGTCCAAAGCGCCTCACCATGCGGTCGCAGACGATCAAACGTCCATTGCCAGTGCTCCCCCGAGGCCACCGCGGCGCGGACTTGGGCGCGAATGGCGCTGGCTTGCCCACGCACGTCTAAACCAAGTAAGTGCGCCGCCTCGCCACTATGCGGTCCAGGCTCTGCGTGGGGCAGCGGCATCAAGCCATGTCGTGACAGGACCTGGATTTTGCCTTGATGACCGCGTTGGGCCAGGGTCAGGACTGCGTCCACCATGCTCAGTCCAGAGCCGATTACGGCGACGTCCTGCGTGGGCGTTATCGCTGCCACCGCAGCGTAATCCCAGGCATTGGCGATGAGTATGCGCGTCTGCGTAAATATCCCAGGCAGTTCCCGCGGCGCATTGCCGACCGCAAGCACAACATGATCAGCACGGATCGATCGCCCGGATGCCAGACGGATCAGCGCGCCTTGATCCTGCTCGATATCCAGCGCCCGGTCCTGGAGGTGATGCAGGGATCCTATGCGCGGCAACGCCTGCAAGGTATGGCACAGATAACGTCCGTATTGCCTACGCGGAACGAATTGCGAGCCGATATCCGAATCCAATTGGAACTCAGGAGCATGGCGCAGAAGAAACTCGACGAAATGCCCGGGGTCGTCCTCATATGCACTCATGCGCGAG
>Ga0153982_1000177_pt1 | contig 17241 bp, 17 predicted proteins | sample TSGA066MetaG_FD_104743 | JGI IMG/M metagenome (GOLD analysis project Ga0153982, IMG submission 104743) | Attine ant fungus gardens microbial communities from Georgia, USA - TSGA066 MetaG | ecosystem: Host-associated > Fungi > Mycelium > Unclassified | place: USA: Georgia, Alexander Wildlife...
ACTGCTGCCTCCCGTAGGAGTCTGGACCGTGTCTCAGTTCCAGTGTGGCTGATCATCCTCTCAGACCAGCTACGGATCGTCGCCTTGGTGAGCCGTTACCCCACCAACAAGCTAATCCGACATCGGCTCATCCAATCGCGCGAAGCCTTGCGGTCCTCCGCTTTCACCCTGAGGTCGTATGCGGTATTAGCTTAAGTTTCCCTAAGTTATCCCCCACGACTGGGTAGATTCCGATGTATTCCTCACCCGTCCGCCACTCGCCACCCAGGGAGCAAGCTCCCTTGTGCTGCCGTTCGACTTGCATGTATTAGGCCTGCCGCCAGCGTTCACTCTGAGCCAGGATCAAACTCTTCACTTAAGGTTTTCGGCTTCGACCCCGAAGGGCGTTACGCCAAAGCTTTGAGTGCAGACGTCGTCCCAGCCAAATTTACTCGCTTGCATTTGCATGCTTTGAATTGACTTGGTTCTGTTACGAACGTCTGCAAGATGGACAGTTCATCCACCGGTCAGACGCCCGCACAAGTCACCTGCGCACACTGTCAAGGATCGCAGGGCGGCCTCAGCGCCTAACCCTGCCCTGCGTCAGCGCCACAGCGCCTGAGGGAGCCCAACATCATACACCGGATTCTAGGCTCGTCAACACCTTGTCGACGGCTATTTACGGCATCGACAGCGGGCTGTATCGCGGCGCTGGCGCTGGGGGCGGCATTGTGCTCCTTTTCATATGTTTTTGCCTAGAGGCTCGGCGCGCAAAGCGTCGCCGTCCGAGATTTGAACGCCTATGCGGCCCGCGCCGCAGGCGTCAGCAACCGCACATGTCTGCGCAACGCTAGACCGAACCGGCCGCGACGCGCAGCGCTACCGCAGATGCTTGACGGAAGCCAGCGCTTGCCTGATGGTCATCTCGATCACATCAGCACCTAGGAACCCATGATGCGACCTGCCCTATCCGTGATTCTCGTCCTGACTTGGCTCATGGCGCCATTGACCGGTTGCGCGAGCTCAGGTTTGCCGTGGGTGGAGCTCGAGGGCAGGCGTTATCGCGTGGAAATTGCAGACGACGATCGCGAGCGTGAGCGGGGTTTAATGTTCCGAGACGCGATGGACGCAGGACACGGGATGTTGTTCATTCACGAGCGCGAGGAACCGCGGGCATACTGGATGAAAAACACCAAGATCGCGTTGGATATCCTGTACTTCGACAACGCACGCCGATTGGTTTCGCAGCAACGCGATGTGCCGCCATGCACCTTGGGCGATCGTTGCCCTTCGTACCCTAGCGACGCGCCAGCGCGCTATGTGCTGGAGCTTAACGCTGGGCAGGCTGCAAATCTGGGGCTGGAGTTAAATGCGCAAATGCGCTTCGGCCCTGGCATTCCCGCCGACGACTGATGCACCAGTTGCACTCGCGCTCACAACCACGCAGGCTTGCGCTATGGGCACGAATTTTACGCTCCCGAATTGGCATGCCCTCGCGACATTGGAAGATGTGCGCTTGCCGCTGCTGGCGACAGCACTGCTGATCGCAAGCGACGAATATCCGGAACTTGAGCCAGCGCATTACGACACACTGGTCAACCGACACGTGGATCACCTGTGGCGGGAGATCGAGTTGATCGATGCATGGCCGCTAAAAATGCAGGCGATTAACCGCCACTTGTTCGAGGAGCTCGGCTACGCCGGCGATCACGAACAGTACTATGACCCACGCAACAGCTACCTCAACGAAGTGTTCGAACGCCGGCTTGGCAACCCGATTTCACTGGCCCTGGTACAGATGGAAGTATCGCGTCGGCTCGGGGTTCCACTTGATGGGGTGTCATTCCCTGGACATTTCCTGGTTCGGTTGCCGGTCGACGATGGAGTGTTGGTGATGGACCCGTTTAACAGGGGGCGGCCGTTGGACGCTGACGAATTGCGCGAGCGCGTGCGCCCGCATCTAGGCGGCGACGTACCCGACGACGAGGCGCTGAACCAGATCCTAAGCCCCGCGTCGAACCGCGGTATGCTCGTTCGCATGCTGCGCAATCTGCACGGCGTCTACGCCAGCCGCGCCGATTGGCAACGCGCCACGCGCAGCATTGACCGGATACTGAAACTCATGCCGAACAATGCAGATGCGATTCGCGATCGCGGGCTCGGCTACCTGGAACTGGATTACACCAACGGCGCACGCCAAGATCTAACCCGCTACCTGCGCCTCAGGCCCGACGCGCACGATGCGGCGGCGCTGCGCAAACGCTTGATTGAGTTGGGTGGCGGGCGCTCACTGCTGCATTAGTGTCTGCTGACGTTGCATTAAGTGTCTGCCGACATCAAGAGAACGCAGAAACTGTCGCTACAGCGGCATCATCTCGAAATCATCCTTGGTCACGCCGCAATCCGGGCAAGTCCAAGTGTCAGGAATATCCTCCCACCGGGTGCCCGGGGCGATACCCTCCTCCGGCAAGCCGGCAGCTTCGTCGTAAATGAATCCGCAGACCACGCACATCCAGGTGCGGTAGGCTACGGCGCTATCGGTGGTATCTGACATAAGCGGATAATGTGGATGACGCGGTTGCATTGTCCCACGCTGCGGTGGCGGCCGATAAACGTCCATGACTAATCCCTTTTTGGCGCAATCCCGAGTTTCACAACCGCGCAACCTGCGCAAAACCGCTCCACGCGGTCGTTTTGCGCGCGGTTTATATTTGCTCACTCCCGATCTAACCGATACCGCCGCCTTGCTGGCGCAGGTCACTCCTTTGCTGGCGCATGTGCAGCTGCTGCAATACCGGAATAAGGCCGCCAACGCCGCTTTGCGTGAACAACAGGCAAGGGCGCTGGTGCCGATGTGCCGGGCCGCTGGCGTGCCATTGATCATCAATGACGACATCGCCTTGGCCGCACGGATAGGCGCCGATGGCGTGCATTTGGGCGAGAACGACGACGGCGTGGTCCAGGCGCGCGCGGCGTTGGGCGCCGACGGGATCATCGGCGCCTCGTGCTACAACGATCTTGCACGCGCACGGTACGCTGCCAGTCAAGGCGCAGATTACATCGCGTTTGGCGCTTTTTTTGCCACAACCAGCAAACCCACAGCACTCCGCGCTGATCCGCAGTTGCTGCGCGATGCCGTCGAACTTGGCTTGCCACTGGTCGCGATTGGCGGCATCACTCCTGGCAACGCACCCACGCTCATTGCCGCTGGTGCTCAGCTGTTAGCGGTGATCAGCGGTGTTTTTGATGCCAAGGAGCCGACCGCCGCCGCTTACGCCTATGCGGCGCTGTTCGATCAAGACACCACGGATTGCGCGCCATCGAGCATGCTCGGAGTACCGTACAGCTCCTGACAAAATATCGTCATCCCTGCGCAAAGCTGGGTCCGGTGTCTTTCGATTGAAACAAGCAGGATCTGCGACTTGTGTCAGAGCGACTTGTATCGGAGCGACTTGTATCGAAGCGACTGTATTGGGGCGACTGCATCGGGGTGACCCTGATGTTGTCAGACACTCCTAATCAGACGCTGCCAGGAAATATCGACTTTAATGGCTTCCAACACTCGAACTCGAACGACAGCTGGTATTTGATGCCAATGAATCTCAACCGCTCGCACGCGCTGTTCGACCGTGCCAAAACGCTGATGCCCGGTGGGGTGAACTCGCCAGTACGTGCATTTCAATCGGTCGGCGGCGAGCCGTTTTTTACCCAACGCGCACAGGGCGCGTATTTGTTCGATCTCGACGGCAATCGCTACATCGACTACGTTGGTTCATGGGGTCCGATGATAGTGGGTCACAATCATCCGCAGGTACGCGCTGCGGTTGAACGCGCGGTACGTGACGGACTTTCTTTCGGGACACCCAATGCCCTTGAGGTGCAGATGGCCGAAACCATTACCAGGCTCGTGCCAAGCTGCGAGATGGTGCGGATGGTGAATTCCGGCACCGAGGCCACATTGTCTGCGATCCGGCTAGCGCGTGGCGCGACAGGACGCGCGCGAATCGTAAAATTCGAAGGCTGCTATCACGGGCATGGTGATTCGTTTCTGGTCAAGGCGGGCAGCGGCGCACTGACTTTTGGTGTGCCCACATCCCCGGGCGTGCCGAAAGCGTTGGCTGATCTGACCCTGACCCTGCCTTATAACCATGCCGACGCCGCAACCGCACTGTTCGACGAATGCGGCGACGAGATCGCTGGATTGATCGTCGAGCCGGTGGTCGGCAACGCCAACTGCCTACCGCCACGCGACGGCTATCTCCAGCACTTGCGTCAGCTGTGCACTCAGCACGGCGCGTTGTTGATCTTTGACGAAGTGATGACCGGCTTCCGCGTCGCGCTCGGCGGAGCCCAGGCGCGTTACGCGGTGACGCCGGATCTCTCTACCTTTGGCAAGATCATCGGCGGCGGTCTGCCGGTTGGCGCATTTGGCGGCCGGCGTGAGCTGATGCAACAGATCGCGCCGGCGGGTCCGATTTATCAAGCAGGCACACTGAGCGGCAATCCAGTGGCGATGGCCGCTGGCTTGACGATGCTGGAGCTGGTACAGGCGCCCGGCTTCTATGACGCGTTGGAAGCGACGACCCATAAGTTGTGCGACGGGCTGGAGACCGCCGCGCGCAATGCGGGTGTGCCGCTGAGCACCCAACGCGTGGGAGGGATGTTCGGCGTGTTCTTTTGCGCAGAAACGGTGGACACCTATGCGCAGGCGATCGCCTGCGATGGCGCGGGATTCAAGCGCTTTTTCCATGCAATGCTCGAACGCGGCGTCTATCTGGCACCATCCGCCTACGAGGCCGGATTCATCTCCAGCGCGCACGACGACGCGATCATCGCCACGACTCTCGCCGCAGCCGAGGAAGCGTTTGCAAGTCTGGTGCAGCCATGATGAGTGCAGCCGCCGATGCGCGCGCAGACAGCTTGCAGTCCCGCCACTACTCACCCCGCCACTACTCACTGATCCTGTTTGATCTGGACGAAGTGCTGGTGGACTACGACCATCGCGCGCGCCTGGAGCTGCTCGCTGCACGAAGCGGGAGTACCTGTGAACAAGTCCACGCGGCACTGATTGATTCCGGATTGGAGCACGAATCCGACCTCGGCGACTGGTTGCCCGAGAGTTATGCGCACGAACTGTCACGCCGCCTGGCAGCGCCGGTGAGCTTGAAGGACTGCGTCGATGCCCGTGCTGCGAGCATGCGTGTGCGCCCTGCGATGCTGGATCTGGCGCAACGCGCTGCACAGCGCGCACGGGTGGCGATTCTGACCAATAACGGACTGTATCTGCGCGACGCCTTGCCGGTAACGTGTCCTGAACTGTTTCCGCTATTTACCGGCGCAGTTCGCTATGGCGCAGAGTTTCACCGGCTCAAGCCGGATCCAGAGGTCTACCTGCGTTGTGTGGCGTCCCTGGACGCCAAACCTGATCAAGTGTTGTTTATCGACGATCGTGCGCAGAATGTGACCGGGGCGATCGAAGCCGGTTTGGATGCGGTGCGCTTCATCAGCCCTGGAATATTGAAGGAAGTGTTCGTGCAACGCGGTGTGATTGATCGCTGATCCAGGCACAGTGCTAGCCGCGTCCAAGTGCAAGCGAATCGGTCAAGTTACCGTTGACACGAATATCTGCCGACATCGACGACCCACTCACCAGCTGCCGGTGTTAGGCATAGACACCCAAGGCTCACGCGGCGGCAGGTATCCATCCTGCAGCAGTTCCACAGAAATCAGATCCGGCGAACGCACAAACGCCATATGCCCGTCACGCGGCGGGCGATTGATGATGTAGCCCATGGATCGCAACCGTGCGCAGGTTGCATAGAGATCCGATACCCGGAAAGCAAGATGACCAAAATTGCGCGCGCTGCCGTAATCCTCCGGCGGCGAGCCGTCCTCAGGCGGCCAGTTGTAAGTCAGTTCGATTTCGGCGTTCGGGGTCTCATCCGCTGCCAAAAACACCAGCGTGTAGCGCGCCTGCTCGTTGTCCTTACGCCGCGTTTCTTTCAAGCCCAGACCTGCGCAAAAAAATCGCAGCGCCGCATCGAGGTCATGGACGCGGACCATGGTGTGCAAGTATTTCACGGGGCGATCGGATGCAAAAACAAGTCAGGCAGTAACGGCTGCCCTGGCGCAACCGCGTAATGGTCGAAATCGCGGATGCCGGCCTCACGCAGCACGTCCTCATCGATCAAAAATTTGCCGCTGAACCCTTGCGCATCCCTTATCAGGATCGCGTGCGCGGCATCGGCGACGATTTCAGGCCTGCGGCAACGATTTGCGTCCACACCAGGGAGCATATTGATGGCATCAGTCGCAATGATGGTGCGTGGCCATAACGCATTGATAGCGATGTGCTGGGCACTAAACTCAGCGGCCAATCCGAGAGTAACCAAACTCATGCCCATTTTGGCCAGGGTGTAGCCGGTATGCGGCCCCCACCATTTCGGGTCCAGCGACGGCGGCGGCGCTAAAGTCAGGATATGCGGATTGGGCGCCTTGAGCAGTTGCGGCAAACAAGCCTGCGCGCACAGGAAGCTGGCGCGTGCATTGACCTGTTGCATCAAATCGAAGCGTTTCATCGGCGTATCGAGCGTGCCACGCAACCAGATCGCACTGGCGTTATTAACCAAGATATCGATGCACCCGAACTCCGCGACCGTGGCCGCAACCGCAGCTTGTACCTGCTCCTGGTCACGGACGTCGCATTTGAGTGCCAGCGCTTGTCCGCCGGCGGATTCGACCTGCGCCGCAGCGGTGTGGATGGTGCCAGGCAGTTTTGGATTAGGCGCATCAGACTTGGCCGCGATGACCACATTGGCGCCGTCGCGCGCGGCGCGCAGCGCGATCGCCAGACCGATACCGCGCGAGGCGCCGGTGATCAGTAATGTTTTGCCTCGCAAAGATTTCATAGGAAGCTCTTTGGCACTAGGAGACGAGAGAGCCACGGAATTTTCCAAGAGATGATCCCACGCCTGCGGCTAAGGTTTGGGACCCTGCCCCTCATTGTCCTCCCACTTCAATAGCCTGCGGGTTACAAAGCGATAGACCGGCTTGCCGGTAGCGAACCAGGCGTCGCGCAGCCAGGAATGGCGCGCGAGCATACGTCGCTCGATCGGGGTCAGCGCCCGCGCGCAGTACATGCGCTTGTGCTTGAGCAGATGGCGCAAGTCTTCACGCGCGAGCAGGCGCATACATCGCGACCGTGGATGACCGCAGACCGCGAGCTGGAAGTCGATGATCCCCGGCGAACCGTCGGCCAGGACCAGCCAGTTGGCTTCCTTAGCGAGGTCGTTGTGGGCCAGTCCGGCGCGGTGCACGCGCTGTAACAACCGCCGCGCAGCATGAAACCACGCAACATCGTCACGCGGCGGTTGCTGATACATGGCGGCTCCAGCAAGAAAACTGCGATCAAGCACGCGCCCATTCCAACTCAGCAACTGTGGCATCGCCGGCAGACCTTGCACGCGTCGCAACGCAATGGCTTCGCGCCTGGCCAGCCACCAGGCGGGAAAACGCAGCCACCATGGCACGAAACGCAGGTCGCGACGCACGAATTCGCCGCCCGCGCCGCGCATCAATGAGATGCGTCCAAAGGTATCGGATTTGAGCGCTTGAACTTCAACAGCATTGCTGCGATCCATCTGGCGATTCTATGGTCTGTTGACAGATGCGGCGCGCGCGGGAAGCAAGCGCAAGGCGATGGATGCCGATTCACGATCCGGCAATGTCGGCGCATCGCTGGCCTAACGCACTGGGCCTGTGGGTCGTGTCAGAGCGGTCGCCAGGCGGCAACGCGCTGGCGCGCGCTAAGACGATCCCGGAAGCAGCGCCAGCGTCTAACCCGATCGCGCCGCGTCCTTGTCAGCACCACCGGGTCCGCAACCACGGCGGCGCCTACAATAACCGCATGCAATCAACCTGGTTCGACAGCACCATCGCGTGGATAGGCGAGCATCCGGTGCTTGCGGGCGGGGCGATCTTCCTGATCACATTCTGCGATGCGTTAGCGGTCATCGGCATCGTGGTCCCGGCATTACCGCTGCTGTTCGCGGTGGGCACGCTGGTCGGCCTGGGACATGTCGACGGAACCTACGCCGTGCTGTGCGCAGCGACCGGCGCGTTCTGCGGCGACGCGGTGAGTTACTGGATTGGACGCCGCTGGGGTCCCAGCATGCGTGAACACATGTTGTTCCGGCGTTACCCGCAGTTTATCGATCGTGGCGAACAACTGTTCCGCAGACATGGCGCCAAGAGCGTCGTCATCGCACGCTATGTGGGCGCGTTGCGGCCATTCGTACCGGCGGTTGCGGGCATGCTGCGGGTGCCGTTACGGCGCTATGCAATCCCCAGTGCATTGGCCTGCCTGAGCTGGGCTGCGCTGTTTCTGGCCCCCGGCTGGGTATTCGGGACCTCGTACGACGCAGTCGCTGCGGTGGCAAATCGACTGATCCTGGTCTTGCTAGCACTATTGGGGGTGTTGGCATTGGTGTGGGCAGCTGTGCTCTACACCTGGCGCTGGTTCGCCAATCACGCCGACGCATTGCTCGCGCGGGCGCTGCGCTGGACTCAGGCGCATCCGCGATTAAGCCGTTACATGGCGCCGCTGATCGATCCCATGCGCCCGGAATCGGCGTCATTAGCGTTGTTGGCGGCCTGCCTGCTGGGCATCGGCTGGGCATGGTTCACACTGCTGGCAACGGTGTGGATGCGCGGCGAGCCGTTGGCGATCGATCGCAACGTGTACGAGGCGATGCTCGCTCTGCGCAACCCGCTGGCGGATCGTCTGATGGCCGGTTTGGCGTCGATCGGCGATGTTCAGGTGCTCATGCCCGCTGCAGCTGTCGTACTGGGATTTTTGCTCTGGCGCCGGCGCTGGATCGCCGCAGCGCATTGGCTGGCCGCTGCAGCATTTGGTCTGGCGTTGACCACGCTACTGGCTGCGGTGATCGACATGCCGCGTCCGCCAACCGCGCCTGCTGGCTTCGGTTTCCCTTCGATCACAGTCACGATGACCACCGTGGTGTTTGGTTTCTTCGCAGTGCTGATCGCGCGCGAGTGGCCAGGGCGTAAACGGGTCTGGCCCTATCTACTGGCGGGCGTGGTGGTCGCATTGCTTGGCTTCGCGCGTCTGTATCTGGGAGCGCACTGGCTTAGCGATGTGGCGGCTGGCATGTTGCTTGGGATCGTCTGGTTGCTGGTTCTAGGGATCGCGTATCGGCGACATGTGGCACGCTCGTTCTGGATGCGGCCGCTGGCATGGTTGTTTTACTGCACGTTTTTGGCTGCGGTGTGGTGGCATGCACCGCGCGCGGTCGACACCGTGTTGACCAAGTTCCACGCGCCACCGCCAACGCGGCAGATGACGCTGCCCCAATGGCGCGGCGACGGCTGGTTGCAGTTGCCGGCGCGCCGCAACGAGCACGACGCCAGTCTGCGCTGGATACTAGATGTTCAAATCGCTGGACCTTTGGCGCCATTACGCACGCAGTTGCAAGCTCGCGGATGGCGCGTGCAACCGCAAGCTGACTGGACAGCGATGCTGGGCCTGTTGCGCGATGAGCTCGGACCAGAGCAGCAACCGGTGCTGCCAGCCACCTTGGAGACTGCGCCGGAAACGATGTTGCTGCGCAAAGACGGCCCCGCCACCGGCAGCGCGCAGGTGCTACGTGTTTGGCGCGCACCGGTACAGCTCGCCGGTGGCAAGCCGCTATGGATCGGCACCACTCAATCGCTGCACTACACCCGACCGTTCGATCAGTTTGGGCTATGGCAGCCAACCGATGACACGCGCGCCGCTCTCGATCGACTGCGCGCCGATCTCATCGCAGCGCCTGCTGCCCATCTTGAACAGCCCGACACTGACGCGATGCGTATCCGTGTCGCCCGCCGCGATGGCCTGCCGGTACTCCTGGTGGAAACCAGATCGCAATAGGCGTCGCAGTAAGCGCTATCGCACGCACAGCGTCACGCGCAGTCGTGGTCAGCGGTCGTCATCTGCTAACAAAGTCATCTGCTAACAGATTGGTCGTCATGGAACTTTGGCTAGGTACAGTCTGTTCACTCAGCAGGCTGCGCATGTGTGTCGCGAAACGAGAGGTCGATCTTTCTGGGTGAGCCGCGGTCGGATACCCTGGCGCCGCTCGCTCAGCTCCACACCATCCAAACAGTTCGATCCAGCTATGCCCAAGGCCGGCACGTCGTCCGACCACATTGACCCTGCTCTGCCCACTGCGATCGTTTCGCTGCAGGTGATCCAGGCCCTGGCGCAGTCACCGCAGGGTCTGGGGGTGACCCAGCTGTCGCAGCACCTGGGCATTCCTAAAGCCCGCACCCATCGCCACCTCAGCGCGCTGCGTGAGCATGGCTATCTTGTGCAAGATCCGCGTACCAACCAGTACCGAGTCGGGTGGCAACTGTATCTGCTGGGGATGGAATGCGTCCGCCGCTTCGATCTGACTGTTCTGGCCCAGCCAGCGCTGCAGCGCCTGCGCGATACGGTTGGGCAGACCGTGGTGATCGCATCCTATTCCGAGCAAGAAGTGGTCGTTATCGATGTCCTGCGCGGCACCTCGCCGCTGGCCATCACCTTGCGCCCAGGTAGTCATTTCGGTCTCAATTCCAGTGCGCAAGGCAAGCTGGTGCTGAGCTATGGTCCACCCGCATTGCGCACGGCCTATCTGTCGCGTCCTCTGCCTCAGGAAACACCGCACACGATCAGCACGCTAGACCAGTTGCACGCCGAACTCGATCTGGTGCGTAAGCGCGGTTGGGCGGATGCGCCGGAAGAATTGTTCACTGGCATCAATGCGGTCGCAGCACCGTTACTGCAGACGGGCGGCAATTTGTTTGGCACCCTGGCCCTGGTGGGCTCGATCCACTATCTGCCGGCAACGCCAGACCCGGTCACGATCAACGCCCTACGCCGCGCCGCTGGTGAGATCTCGACCATGCTCGGCTACACCGAGGTCTGCTGAGTATCGGCACCGACCTGCAACCGCGCCATGAATCGCCGCGGCGCACCGTCGAAACCGCCATTGGACATGAATACCACGTGGTCGCCATCCAACGCCTGGGCTTCCAGTGCAGCGAGCAATCCCTCGACATCTTGCGCAACGCATGCCTGTCCGCGCAGCGCAGAAACGACGTTTCCGGCATCCCAGGCTAATTCGGGACGATGCAGAAACACCACGACATCAGCGGCGTCCAATGACGGCGCCAATGCGTCGGCATGCGCACCCAGGCGCATGGAATTGCTGCGTGGTTCCATCGCAACAATAATCCTGCGTGCATTGCCTAGTTTCGCGCGCAACCCGGCGAGCGTGGTCGCGATCGCAGTGGGATGGTGGGCAAAATCGTCGTATACGGTGATGCCGCGCTCCACACCGAGCACTTCTAGCCGCCGTTTCACGCCGCGGAAGTCCGCCAGCGCCGGCAACACCGTCGCGATGTCGACCCCCACCGCCGCGCAGGCCGCCAGCGCCGCCAAGCCGTTGAGCATATTGTGCTCACCCAACAGCGGCCACTCGACCACGCCGATCTCCTCATGGTGACGCACCAAGGCAAAGGCACTCCCGTCCGCGCGTAATTTGCGCGCGCGCCACGGGTAACTCGGATCGAAACCGAAGCGTTCCACCGGCGTCCAACAGCCCATTGCCAAGACCTCATCAAGGCGCGGATCGTGACCGTTGACGATCAACCGCCCATTACCCGGCACGGTGCGCACCAGGTGATGGAACTGACGCTGGATCGCAGCCAGGTCGGGAAAAATATCCGCGTGGTCATACTCGAGATTGTTGAGGATCGCGATCTGCGGCCGGTAATGGACGAACTTGCTGCGCTTATCGAAGAATGCGGTGTCGTATTCGTCGGCCTCCACCACAAACTCACGACCTTCGCCCACGCGCGCCGACACCCCGAAATCTTCGGCCACACCCCCGATCAGAAAACCGGGGTGACGTCCTGCCACCTGCAATAGATAGGCCAGGATGGTGCTGGCAGTGGTCTTGCCATGGGTGCCAGCCACCGCCAAAGTGGTGCGCCCTGGCAATACCTGCTCGCGCAACCATTGCGCTCCCGAGGTATAGGCCAGCCCGGTGTTGAGGATGTGTTCTACCGCTGGATTGCCGCGCGAAAGCGCGTTGCCGATTACCAGCGCATTGCAATCGGCTGAAATATGGTCTGGTGCGTAGCCATGATGCAAGTCGATGCCCAGCCGTTCGAGCTGAGTGGACATTGGCGGATACACCGCCTGATCGCTGCCTTCGACTTCGTGCCCCAGTTCACGTGCCAGGGCGGCGACACCGCCCATGAAGGTGCCGGCGATGCCAAGTATGTGCAACTTCATGCTTCTGGAAGAAAGAGATTAACCATTGCAGTCGCCAACAAGACCATACCTTGGATTACCACGAGTGCTAACTCAGGCAGCAGCGCCAACCCCAACCAATCAGCTAACACCGGCGCGGAACCGCGCAGCATGACCAATTTTCCTCAAGTTCATGACCAGATCGACGACGCGCGCGCGCATGCGCCATTCCTTTGCGATAACTTTTGCGCTAACTAAGGCCGCAGTTACGGCGTGATCGCAGCGACGATGCGGTCGAACACTGCTTCCAGCGTCCCCACCCCGTCGACCACAGTCAGCTGATCGTGGTCGCGGTAGAACTCGATCACCGGCGCGGTCTGCTCATCGTAAACGCGCAAACGGGTGCGGACCGATTCGGGAGAGTCGTCAGCGCGGCCCTCGGCCTTGGCCCGGCCGGCAATGCGTTCGACCAGCAGCTCTGTGGGCACTTCCAGCTGGATCGCGTAGTCCATCGGCTGTCCGATCCGCTGCAGCAGACCGTTCAACGCATCGGCCTGAACCAGATTGCGCGGATAGCCGTCGAGGATGAACCCGCCGGTCGTGTCAGGCTGCGAAAAACGGTTCTCGAGCATGCCGAGCAGGACCTTGTCGCTGACCAGCTCGCCTCTGGCCATGATCGCCTTGGCTTCAAGCCCCAGCTTGCTGCCGGTCGCTACTTCCGAGCGCAACAAATCGCCAGTGGAAATATGTGGCACCTGCAAATGCGTCTTCAGGCGCGCAGCCTGCGTACCTTTGCCCGAACCGGGCGCACCCAGCAACACCAATCGCATCCCAATCCTCCAAAATGCATCGACCGCGGGCGATACACTGCCCTGCTGAGGTCAGCTTACCGTAAACCAGCCTAGCGACCCGACGTCCAGTGCATCGCCCAGGAGATTCCACATGTCCGCCCGTTCTAGCTCTACCTCCACTCCAACCTTGCTCTATGCGCAGTCCGGCGGCGTCACCGCTGTGATCAACGCCACCGCATCGGCAGTGATCACCCAAGCGCGCGTGCGCAACGTTCGGGTGCTGGCGGCACGCAATGGAATTCTGGGCGCATTGCGCGAGGAGTTGGTGGACGTGGGCAGAGAGTCGGCGGCGGCGATCCGCGCCTTGGCCCATACCCCAGGCGGCGCCTTTGGCAGTTGCAGATTCAAGTTGAAGTCACTTGAGGCAGACCGTGCCCGCTATGAACGCCTGCTCGAGGTATTCCGCGCGCACAATGTGCGCTACTTCCTCTACAACGGCGGCAACGACTCGGCCGATACCGCGCTAAAGGTATCCAAACTGGCCGAGGAATTTGGCGTACCGCTAACCTGTATCGGCGTGCCCAAGACGGTAGACAACGATCTGGCGGTGACCGACTGCTGCCCCGGCTTCGGTTCGGCCGCCAAATACACTGCGGTTTCGGTGCGCGAGTGCGCGCTGGACGTGGCGGCGATGGCCGAAACCTCGACCAAGGTCTTCGTCTATGAGGCGATGGGCCGCCATGCGGGCTGGCTGGCCGCCGCCGCCGGCCTGGCCGGCAACGGACCGGACGAGGCGCCGCATCTGATCTTGTTTCCTGAGCGAGCTTACGATGAGGCCGATTTTCTGGCCAAGGTGAAGCAGGTAGTCAGCCGGGTCGGTTACTGCGTCGTGGTTGCCAGCGAAGGCATTCAAACCGCCGACGGACGCTTCGTCGCCGATGCCGGCGGCGGCAAAGACTCGTTCGGCCACACCCAACTAGGCGGGGTGGCGTCATTCCTAGCCGGCCGAGTCAAGGACCAGCTCGGCCTAAAAGTCCACTGGACCTTGCCCGACTACCTGCAACGCTCAGCCCGCCATCTCGCCTCGAAAACCGATCTGGATCAGGCCATGGCGGTTGGCAAAGCGGCGGTGCAGTACGCGCTCGCCGGCATGAATGCCACGATGCCGGTGATCAAACGCAGCTCGCATGCGCCCTATCGCTGGAAGATCGAACCTGCACCGCTGGACAAGATCGCCAACCACGAAAAGAAGATGCCAGCCGGGTTCATCCGCAAAGACGGTTACGGCATCACCGCCGCTGCGCGCAAGTATTTGGAACCTCTGATCCGCGGCGAAGCGCCGCCGCCGTATGGCAAGGAAGGGATTCCCAAATATGTCACGCTTAGGAACCAGCTGGTGCGCCAGCGCCTTGACGCGTTTGCGGACCTCTAACCGCCCCCCGCCGGCCTCCATCCAACACGCGTTGGCCTCATAGCCCCTTGCGGGCACTGTGGCAGCATGGCACGGGACCAAGACGCATCAAACCAAGGCGCATCAACCACCGCAGGCCTCACCGGTGAGCGTCATCTGCGCCGCAAACTGCGGCACCGCGTTGAGTTGACCTTTTTCCGCGGCAGTCTGCATTTCCTTCAAATACAGACGCGAACGGCCTTGGGCATCGAGTTCGGGCGGGGCGGCCGCGGCCGGTTTGCGCCAGATGTGGATCACCGCCTTCTGCGAAGAACATGCGGCGCTGGGTACTTCGATCCGATCATTGAGTTTCCAACCGCTGGACTCGGCCGGCGCGGCTTTGGCGAAATCGACGAAACGCGCGCGCGGCTGGCAGGTCGCGCTGGTACGAACCATGGCGAACTGGTACGGATCGGCGGCGTTGCCGGTGTACATGCCTTCCAGCCGGGCACAGGCTTCGGGAATCTGGCGCAAGGTGTGCACAACGTTCACCGCTTGTGGCTGGCCGGGGGGGCGCTGGATCTCCGGCGTTGGATCACTGGCGTGCACTGGCAAGACAGCGGTGGCGAGGGCGAAAATCGCAAACGATAAGACGACGCGCATCAACGGACACCTTCGGCTTAAGAAACCCCGGAAGGCTGCCACGATGCGCCTGAACACACCCGGCAATCGATTCTCCGGCAAGTCCCTGAACCCCTGTCACGCGAGGGCAAGGGGCCGCAGAACGGCCTTAACGATGATTTCGTGGCGCGGCAGCGTGCCCTTCTGTGTCAGCTATGCCATATTCTTTCTGTTCAGCCATTATCAATCGGCAGTCTTTTTGTCCGCGTCTTTCGTATTTGGGGAGGTTTCATGCTGGAGCAGTACGGTCTGATCCTGGCGCTGATTTGCGCCGTCATCGCAATTGGGTATGGGGTGTATTACGCCGGCTGGATCAACAAGCTGCCTGCAGGCAATGAGCGTATGCAGGAGATCGCCGGCGCAATCCAAGAGGGCGCCCGCGCCTATCTCAACCGACAGTACACCACCATCGCCATCGTCGGCGCGGTGCTGTTCGTGCTGCTCGGGCTGTTTCTGAGCTGGCTATCGGCGATCGGTTTCCTGCTTGGCGCGGTCCTGTCCGGTGCGGCCGGCTATATCGGCATGAATGTCTCAGTACGCGCCAATGTGCGCACCGCGGAGGCTGCGCGCAGCGGCATGACTCAGGCGATGGATGTCGCTTTCAAAGGCGGCGCGGTCACCGGCATGTTGGTGGTCGGCCTGGGGTTGTTAGGGGTTGCCGGCTATTGGCTGGTCCTGCGCCAAATGGGTGTGAGCGAGGCCCATGCGCTGCATGCGCTGGTGGGTCTGGCGTTCGGCTCATCGCTGATTTCCATCTTCGCGCGCCTGGGCGGCGGCATCTTTACCAAAGGCGCCGACGTCGGCGCTGATCTGGTCGGCAAGGTCGAAGCTGGCATTCCAGAGGACGACCCGCGCAATCCGGCAGTGATCGCAGATAACGTTGGCGATAACGTCGGCGACTGCGCGGGCATGGCGGCCGATCTGTTCGAGACTTATGCGGTCACGGTGATCGCGACCATGCTGTTGGGCGGATTGATGGTAGCCGAGGCCGGCAGCAACGCGGTGCTGTATCCGCTGGTGCTCGGTGGCGTGTCGATCATCGCTTCGATCATCGGCACCTACTTCGTCAAAGTGGCAGAAGGCGGATCGATTATGGGCGCGCTTTACAAAGGCGTGATCGTGTCGGGCGTAATCGCCGCAGTGTTTTTCTGGTTCGTGACCCAGTCGATGATGGGTGATTCGAGCTATGGCGCGACTAATCTATTTTTGTGCGCGCTGATCGGCCTGATGCTAACCGGCGCAATCGTGTGGATTACCGAGTACTACACCGGCACCCAATACAAGCCGGTGCAGCACGTTGCCCAGGCGTCGACCACAGGACACGGCACCAATATCATCGCCGGCCTGGGAGTATCGATGAAGGCGACCGCGCTGCCGGTGGTGGCGGTGTGCTTCGCGATTTGGGCCTGCTATGCGTTTGGCGGGTTGTACGGCATCGCCGTGGCGGCCACCTCGATGCTCTCGATGGCCGGCATGATCGTGGCCTTGGACGCTTACGGTCCGATCACGGACAACGCCGGCGGCATCGCCGAGATGAGCGAATTGCCGCCAGAAATCCGCAACATCACCGATCCATTGGACGCGGTGGGCAACACCACCAAGGCAGTGACCAAGGGCTATGCGATTGGCTCTGCAGCATTGGCGGCACTGGTGCTGTTCGCCGATTACACCCACAACCTGCAGGCTGCGCACCCAGGAGTGCATTTCTCGTTCGATTTGTCCGACCATACCGTGATCATCGGACTGCTGATCGGTGGACTGATCCCTTATCTGTTCGGCGCGATGGCGATGGAAGCCGTAGGCCGCGCTGCTGGTAGCGTGGTGGAAGAGGTACGTCGGCAGTTCCGCGAAATTGCCGGGATCATGGAGGGCACCGCCAAACCGCAATACGACAAGGCGGTCGACATGCTCACCCGCAGCGCGATCAAAGAAATGATCGTGCCCTCATTGTTGCCTGTCATCGTGCCGGTGGTGGTCGGTTTGCTGCTGGGCCCCAAAGCGCTGGGCGGCCTGCTCATCGGCACGATCGTCACTGGCCTGTTCGTCGCGATCTCGATGACCACCGGCGGTGGCGCTTGGGACAACGCCAAGAAATACAT
>Ga0153982_1000179_pt1 | contig 17220 bp, 14 predicted proteins | sample TSGA066MetaG_FD_104743 | JGI IMG/M metagenome (GOLD analysis project Ga0153982, IMG submission 104743) | Attine ant fungus gardens microbial communities from Georgia, USA - TSGA066 MetaG | ecosystem: Host-associated > Fungi > Mycelium > Unclassified | place: USA: Georgia, Alexander Wildlife...
AGACTGATCACCGAGAACCACGAACTCGCCTCGCGCGCGACATCGGGGGAGAACCCGGCTTCGATGCGGATGCTGGTGATCGTGTCATAAAGGCGAGGCGCCACATGCGGCGGAAATAGGATGAAGGGCTCGTCCGCCAGTGTAGATACCGCGATGTGCTTCTTTCGGACCAGCGGGTGGTTGTTCGGCAGCGCGAGCACGAAGCGTTGCTGCAGCAGCAATTCGACATCGATGCCTTTATGCCTAAACAACGCGCGGACTATCGCGACGTCCAGATCGCCATTGACCAGTGCCGCACGGATGTCGAGCGCTTCGCTGTCGTCGAGCCGCAGCGCGATGTGCGGAGGCGTGATGCGAAATTGCCGGATGGCTGCGAGTGGATGCTTGCGAGTTCGCCGTTTCGACCCAAACCAGACGTCGACACGGATCCGCCTCCGCCGTTCTGAGCAGTCAATCACTTCCGCCGCGGCTAGTCGGCCTGCTCATAGAACCCGTTTCTTAAGCGTCGAAGCGATCGCATCCACCGTGAACTCTCTTCATGGCAAGTTGAGGGATTATGTTGCGGCGCAACTTTTATATTGTCCGATTATATGTTTTTCTCTTCGCCATTGCGTAAGGCAAGGCGAGGGCAGCGGGATGGGGAAGGCAGGAACATGGTGCGTCGGCGCGGCCGCGTTCATGGCGGTGGGCTCGGCGATGGCGCAGCAGCGTATCGTCGTGGGCGCTACGCCCGATGGCGCGAAAGTCGAAACGATTTTGCTCAGTGATGGCAGCGGTCTGCAGGCGCGCGTGCTCACGCTCGGCGCGGCGCTGTATTCGCTGGTGGCGCAGGACCGCGACGGCAAGTTCGCCGACATCGTGCTCGCCGATCCGATGTTGGAAGCGACGCTCGCCAAGCCGCAGTATTTCGGTACGATCGTCGGCCGTTTCGCCAATCGGATCGCGAAAGGCACCTTCAAGCTCGATGGGCGCGCGTACAGCGTGCCGACCAACGACGGCCCGAATTCATTACACGGCGGGGCGCGCGGTTTCGACAAGGTCGTTTGGGAGGTGGTCGAGGCGACGCCGAGCAAGGTGACTTTGCAGTACGTCAGCCCGGATGGCGATCAAGGCTATCCGGGCAAGCTGACGGTCACGGCGACGTACGTCCTCGAAGGCGAAGGCCGGCTGGCCATCGAATACCGTGCGACGACTGACGCGCCTACCATCGTCAATCTCAGCAACCACGCCTACTGGAATCTGGCGGGCGAGGGCTCGGGCAGCGTCATGGACCACGAGCTGACAATCCTGGCCGATGCGTTCACGCCGGTCGACGACACGCTGATTCCGACCGGTGAAATCAAGCCGGTTGCGGGCACGGTATTCGACTTCCGTAAGCCCAAGCCGATCGGCCGCGACATCCGCGACAGCGCCGAGCCGCAATTGCTGCGCGGACGCGGTTACGACCACAACTGGGTTGTGGACCGGAAGCCCGTGAAGCGCCTGCGCGAAGTGGCCAACGTGCACGATCCGAAGTCGGGACGTGTGCTGACGTTGTCGTCGACGCAACCGGGCCTGCAGTTCTATTCCGGCAACTTCCTGGACGGCACCACCGTCGGCAAGTCGGGCGGAGTGTATCGCCAGGGCGATGCATTCGTGCTCGAACCGCAGCTGTTCCCGGACACGCCTAATCAACCCGATTTCGGCTCGGCGCGCCTCGCGCCAGGCCAGCAATACGTGAACCGCATGGTGTACCGGTTCACGACCGACAAGACCCGCTGATTCGATAACCGTTGCCCGCGATGGCGTCGCCATGCCTGCTCGTTTGTCGTAGCGCGTCCGGCCGCTGTCGTCCATAAAGGAGATGATCTGTATGTCCCATTGGTTAGTTCGCCTGCTAGCGACCCTGTTCCTACTCACAGCGACGGTCGCGCACGCCGCCGACGGCAAGCGCTGGTCGGCAGCCGAGGCCAACGCCTGGTACGAACGGCAGCCTTGGCTGGTCGGCAGCAACTACATCCCTGCCAATGCGATCAACCAGCTCGAGATGTGGCAGGCGGACACGTTCGACGCCGAACGCATCGATCTGGAATTGAAGTGGGCCTCGGACATGGGCATGAACACCATGCGCGTATTCCTGCACGACCTGCTGTGGCAGCAAGACGCTGAAGGCTTCAAGCGCCGCCTCGAGACTTTCCTGCAGATCTCGGCCAAGCATGGCATCCGGCCGATGCTGGTGCTGTTCGACTCGTGCTGGGATCCCGATCCAGTGCTTGGCCGGCAGCGCCCGCCGATCCCCGGCGTGCACAACTCCGGTTGGGTACAAGGTCCGGGCACGGCAGCACTCGACGATCCGAAGCAACACGCGCGGCTCGAGCGTTATGTCAAAGACATCGTCGGCAGCTTCGGCAAAGACGAACGCGTGCTGGCCTGGGACGTCTGGAACGAGCCGGACAACAAAGGCGGCGGCAGCGGCTACTACACGCCGCGCGAGTCGAAGCATAAGTTCGAACGCGTCGCTGAGCTGTTGCCCAAGGTCTATGACTGGGCGCGTTCGCAAAAACCCACGCAGCCGTTGACCAGCGGCGTCTGGCTCAACCCGGATTGGAGCCGCCTGGAGAAGCTCAATGCGATCGAGCGCGTGCAGATCGAGCAATCCGACGTGATCTCCTTCCACACGTACGGGTGGCCAGAGGATTTCGAGCAGCGCGTCGAGCAATTGCGCGGCTATGGCCGGCCGCTGCTGTGCACCGAGTACATGGCGCGCGGCGCAGGCTCTACCGTCGACGGCGTTTTGCCGGTGGCCAAGCGCCACAACGTAGGCATGTACCACTGGGGTTTTGTCGATGGCAAGACGCAGACGCGCTTCCCGTGGGATTCATGGGAGCGGCCGTACACGCAGAAGCCGCCGACCTTGTGGTTCCACGATCTGTTGCACGGCGACGGCAAACCCTACCGGACCCGCGAGATCGAAATCATCCGTGCGCTGAGCAAGGCGCCGAAGAACGAAGTGCCCGAACTTTAAATCTGGAAGGATCGCGGGTGCGGCCGGTGGCCGCAGATCCAAAGCCCTCTTATTCCGAAAGACGATGCCATGACCAGACAACTCACGCGCTCAGCGCTGGCGCTATCGATTGTGTCGATCCTGCTGCTGCCGACACTCGCGCAGGCCCAGCAGTTACCGGCGGCCGATCAGGCCCAAGCTCAGCCGGCGCCTACTGCGCAGATGCAGGACGCTGCGCCGCTGGAACCCAAGACCACCGACCTCGACGCTGTGGTCGTCACCGCGTTGCGGCAGAGCCTGCAGACCGCGCAGACCATCAAGCAGGGCTCGAACATGATCGTCGACTCGATCGTGGCCGAAGACATTGGCAAGCTGCCGGACAATAGCGTCGCCGACGCATTGCAACGCGTGACAGGCGTGCAGATCGCACAAGGCAACCAGGGCGAAACCACTGGTGTGGTCATCCGCGGCCTGCCGAACGTGATCAGCACGCTCAACGGCCGCGAGATCTTCAGCAGCTCCGGTCGCGGCTTCGCATTCCAGAATCTGCCGGCGACCGCAGTCAAGGCGCTCAGCGTCTACAAAACCAGTGACGCGAGCCTGCCGCTCGGGGGCATTGCTGGCCTGGTCGATATCCAACTGCGCCGTCCTTTCGATTTCGACGGAGCCGAGGTCGCCGGCACTTATACCGGCACGCTCAGCAAGTACGGCAATAAGGTCGATCCCAATGCCAGTCTGCTGCTCAGCAATCGCTGGGACACCGATGCGGGCGAGTTCGGCGCGCTGGTCAACTTCGGCTACCAGGAGCAGCATTACGAGTACGACGCGGTGTGGGGCGACTTCCCAAAAATAGTGACCGACGGAGCCGGGCAGCCGATCCGCACCGGCGACGGCAACCTGATCGCCGCGCCGAACGGCTTCGGTACCGCGTACAACTACGGCGACCGCAAGCGCGGTGCATTCAACTACGCGGTGCAATGGAAACCGCGAGAAAATCTCGAGGTCTACGTCGACGGCATGTACGACTTCGTGCGCGACGACTACGCACAGGCGTTCTATTTCACGTTCCCCGTCGGCGTCGTCGCGCCGTCGCAGCTTTCCGTCACCGACCATTGCTATCCGTCGCAGCTGGAGGGCGGCACGTTCGGGCAGACGATCTGCGACGCCGCCAGCGGCGAGTGGTCGGGCAACACCTATTCCGCCACCAGCACGCAGGCGCATCAGCAGCGCGGCCAGGACATCCAGAACGCGATCGGCGTGAAGTGGGACGGCGACAAGCTCCATTTGTCGACCGAATTCTCGCGCACGTCGGGCTACTACAACGACGAGAACTTCATCATTGACACCTTCATGAAGGGACCGATCGATACGGTATGGGAAGGTACCGCCGGCGGGCACCAGAACTGGTATGTGGCCGGCGATCCACAGTTGGATCCGTCCAGGTTCTACCTCAACGGCCTGTTCCAAACATGGTCGCAAACCAAGGGCGAGGAGAATGCCTGGCGCGGCGACGGACACTTCGACTTCGACGATGGTCCGTTGCAGTCGCTGCAGTTCGGCCTGCGTTACGCGGACCGCAACGCCAGTGCGATCGGCAGCATCGAGGTGTCCACCCCGCCGCCCGGCGGCGCCGGCACCGGCGATATCGTCGTCAATCCCAATCCGGCCAACCAGGTCGTCAGCCGTTTCGGAAACGGGTTCTTCTGCACCAAACGCGGCAACGACGCGCTGAAGCAGGACTTTTTGACTCCTTGCTACGACTATCTGATCGACAACGCCGACGCATTGCGCGCGCTGTACGGTCTGCCTGGCGGACTTGCACCGGAGAATCCAGGCCGCTTCTTCGACATCCAGGAGCGCAAGCTCGCCAGCTACCTGCAGGCCAAGTACGACACCGAGATCTTCGGCCTTCCGGTCGACGGCCTGGTCGGCCTGCGTACCGAGAAAGTGCTCCGCAACCTGGGCGCGTTTTCGTTCGACGCCAGCACCGCGGTCTATACGCCTATTGAGCGTTCGACCGGCGACGTCAACTACCTGCCCAACGCCAGCGCCATCTTGCACTTCACCGATGAGTGGCAGCTGCGCGTGGTGGCGGCCAAGACCATGAGCTATCCGGACTTCGGCGCGCTGAATCCCTCAATTTCGCTGAATCCTGGAACCATCAACCGCGCCGGTATCGCTTCGAGTGGCAATCCGGACCTTAAGCCGATCGAATCCAAGAACTACGACGCGTCGCTGGAGTGGTATTTCTCCCCGGTCGGCTACGTCAGCGGCGGTCTGTTTTACCGAGAAATCGACGGCTACATCCAGAACTACGTCACCAACACCACGATCGGCGGGCAGCCCTTCGAGCTGTCGTCGCCGCAGAGCGCCGGCAGCGGCAACCTGCAGGGCGTCGAGTTGGCTTACCAGCAAACCTTCGATTTCCTGCCGGGCGCATGGAACGGGTTGGGCGCGCAATTGAATTACACCTATATCGACGGTTCGACACGTTCGCCGCTGACCATCGGCGGACCGGTAATCTCCCGGCCGCTGCAGAACGTTTCCAGGAACAACTACAACGCTGTGCTGTTCTACGAGAACTTCGGGATGTCCGCGCGTCTGGCCTATGTTTACCGCAGCCGTTATATCGATTTCTTCACCCAGCCGACGGTGGCCGGAACCGAGGATCAGATCGAGCCTGCCAACCAACTCGATTTCTCGATCAGCTACGACCTCACGCAGCACGCGACGATAGTTATCTCCGCGACCAACATCCTGGGCGAGGTCCTGAAGCAGTACTGGGGCGACGGCACGACGAGGCCAAGGGATATCCGCTTCCAGGACCGCACCGTCGGCTTCGGTTTCCGGTTCAAGCTTTGATGATGCGTTCGCTCGCGATAACGACGCTGCCGGCCCTTGCCTTGCTCTGGACCGGGCCGGCCGCTACGGCTCCGGTCGGCGAGGAGGTGACCGGCCAACGCCTCACTGGCGGCGTCGGTTTCGTCTCTGCCGTACGCTTGGCTCACCAGCCGCGTCAGCAAGACAACGGGCGCATGCTGCTGGTGTTCGAGCCTTCGACGAAAGGCGGCATTCCGCTGTACGAAAGCCGCGATGACGGCGAACGTTGGCGCAAGATCGGCGAGCTCACAGAAGAGCCGCATCGCGATGCGGCAAAGGGAGTACGGTGAAGGCAATAGCGGTGCGCAACCTGCATGCTCAAGTGATCCACGAACTCGGTCGCTTGATCGTCAGCGGCGAACTCAGGCCCGGCGATTCGCTGCCGCGCGAGGAAGCGCTGGCGCAGCGCATGGTGATCAGCCGCACCGCGCTGCGCGAGGCGATGAAGGTGCTGGCCTCGAAAGGCTTGATCGAGACGCGCCAGAAGGCCGGCACGCGCGTGCGCGATCCACGGTATTGGAACCAGCTCGACGCCGACATATTGGCGTGGCGCTGCGCATCGATGCCGACCGAGGATTTCGTCGAGAAGCTTGTAGAGATGCGCGAGATCATCGAGCCGGCAGCGGCTGCTGCCGCCGCCAAGCGTCGCAGCGCCGAGCAGCTGGCGCTGCTCAAGACCGCGTACCAGGCGATGGCCGCGGCCGTCGACCTCGATGCCTGGACCAAGGCCGACCTCGACTTCCACGAACGGATACTCGAGTGCGCCAACAACGAATTGATGGGCTCCTTGTTCTCGGTCATCGATGCTGCTTTGGGCGCCTATTTCCTGCTCTCGGCGCAGACCGCGGTCGACTTCAAATACTCATTGCCCCGCCATTTCGCCGTCTACGACGCGATTCGCCTGCGTCGTCCGGAGACCGCGCGCGAGGCCATGCATGGGCTGATCATGGATTCGCGCGCCAATATCCGACGCCGTGCCCGCAGCAGGAAGAAAAAAGATTAAGCCATGGCAACCCTGATCGCTCTCGACTGGGGTACTTCGAGCCTGCGCGCGTACCTGTTGGACGACGGCGGCGCGATCATCGACGTGCGCCAGCGGCCGTGGGGCGTGCGCAATCTTCCCGACGGCGGCTTCGATGCGGCGCTCGCCGACATCACCCGCGACTGGCCGCGCTGCGTGCGCATCGCGGCGGGCATGATCGGCGCGCGCGGAGGCTGGCACGAGATGGCGTATCTCGACCTACCTACCGATGTGGCACGCGTGGCGGAGTCGCTAGGCGAGGTCAGCGCCTTGGATGGGGATCCGGTGCATCTGGTGCCCGGCCTGCGCGATACGCAGCGTCCCGATGTAATGCGCGGCGAGGAAACCCAGATTCTCGGCGCGGTCGCGCGCGACCCGGCGTTGAGCGCGAACGCCACGTTGCTGCTGCCGGGCACCCACAGCAAATGGGCCGAGGTGCGGGCAGGGCGCGTCATTGGGTTCCGCACCGCGATGACCGGCGAGCTTTATGCGCTGCTGTTGCAGCATTCGATCCTCGGTGCGGGCGTCGATGACGATGCGCAGGCCGATGACGCGATCGTATTCCTGCGCGGTGTGCGCGAGACGCGCGCTAGCGGCGACGCGGGCGCGCTGTCGCGGATCTTCACCCTGCGCGCGCAATGGTTGAACGGTACGCTGAGTCCAACGGAGTTGCCTTCGTACCTGTCAGGACTGTTGATCGGCGAAGAGATCCGCGGCATGTCCGCCGGTCGCGAGGCGGCAGACGTTTCTCCGATCGCATTGGTCGGCGATCCGGTGTTGTGCGCACGTTATCGCAAAGCGCTGCGCGAATTCGGATTCTCCGCGACCCTAGCGCCGGACAATGCCGCTGCGCACGGACTATGGCGTATCGCAGTAAGCGCCGGCTTGATCGCCACGGCTTCGCGCGAGGCGCGCGCATGAGCGACGTATGGCTGCGGCCGCTGCCGCTCATCGCAATCCTGCGTGGCCTCACGCCCGCCGAGGCGCCCGCGATCGGCGCGGCGTTGTTCGATGCCGGCTTCCTCATCCTCGAGGTGCCGTTGAACTCGCCGCGGCCGCTGGAAAGCATCGCGCGGCTTGCGCGCGATTTCGGCGAACACTGCTTGATCGGCGCCGGCACCGTGCTGTCGCCGGCGCAAGTGGATGAAGTCGCCGCCGCCGGCGGTAAATTGATCGTCATGCCGCATGCCGATACCGCGGTGATCGCAGCCGCCAAGCGCGCCGACCTGCGCTGCATTCCTGGCGCGGCGACGCTGACCGAAGCATTCGCTGCGCTGCGCGCCGGTGCGGATGCGTTGAAGTTGTTTCCCGCCGAGCAGTTGTTGCCCGCCGTGTTGAAGGCATGGCGCAGCGTACTGCCGGCCAGCACGGCGTTGCTGCCGGTGGGCGGAATTACGCCGCAGCGCATGGCCGATTACCGCGCCGCCGGGGCTACCGGTTTCGGTATCGGTTCTGCGCTCTACACGCCGGGGCTGGATGCCGCAGAGGTCACGCGCCGCGCGCGCGACTTCGTTGCGGCCTGGAGCGACACGAACAAGGATCTCCATCCATGAAGATCACTGCCATAACCACCTTCCTCGTGCCGCCGCGCTGGCTGTTCGTGCGCATCGACACCGATGCCGGCATCAGCGGCTGGGGCGAGCCGATCGTGGAAGGCCGAGCCCACACCGTAGCCGCCGCGGTCGAGGAACTGTCTGATTACTTGATCGGCAAAGATCCACGTCGGGTCGAGGACCATTGGAACGTGATGTATCGCGGCGGCTTCTACCGCGGCGGTCCGGTGCTGATGAGCGCGATCGCCGGCATCGACCAGGCGCTTTGGGATATTCATGGAAAAGCGCTCGGCGTGCCGGTGTACTTGCTACTTGGCGGCCCGGTGCGCGATCGCATCCGCGTGTATTCGTGGATCGGCGGCGACCGGCCGGCCGACACCGCACGCGCGGCGAAGGAAGCGGTGGCGCGCGGCTTCACCGCGGTCAAGATGAACGCCACCGAGGAGGTGCAGTTCGTCGACTCGCACGTGAAAGTCACCCACGTGCTGGAAAACGTGCAGGCCGTGCGCGATGCAGTCGGCCGCGAGATCGGCCTGGCCGTCGACTTCCATGGCCGCGTGCACAAGCCAATGGCCAAGGTGCTGATGCGCGAACTGATCCCGTTCGGGCTAATGTTCGTAGAAGAACCGGTGCTGTCCGAGCATCTGGAAGCCATTCCGGAATTGGCCTCGATCTGCGCCGCGCCCATCGCACTCGGCGAACGGCTGTATTCGCGCACCGACTTCAAGCGCGTGCTGCAGATGGGCGGCGTCGACATCATTCAGCCGGATCCCTCGCATGCCGGCGGCATTACCGAGACGCGCAAGATCGCGGCGATGGCCGAGGCCTACGATGTCGCGGTGGCGTTGCATTGTCCGCTTGGGCCGATCGCGCTGGCCGCCAATCTGCAGCTCGATGCGCTCTGCTACAACGCCTTCATCCAGGAGCAGAGCCTGGGCATCCACTACAACGCCGCCAACGATCTGCTCGACTATCTCGTCGACCGTACCCCGTTCGCCTACCAGGATGGCTTCGTCGCGATGCCGACCGGGCCGGGGCTGGGCATCGAGATCAACCAGGACTACGTGAACGAGCGCGCGGCCGAAGGGCATCGCTGGCGCAATCCTCTATGGCGGCATGAGGACGGCAGCGTGGCGGAATGGTGATCCGGCGATGAGCGCAATGCAGACCGCGACCTATCCCAGCCTGGCGGGCCGCACCGTGCTCGTCACCGGCGGCGCCACCGGCATCGGCGCGAGCTTCGTAACGCAATTCGCGTTGCAGGGCTCGCGCGTCGCTTTCCTCGACATCGACGATGCCAGCGCGGAGGCATTGCTGCACGAGCTGCGCGCCGTCGCGCATACGCCGCTGTATCTGCGTTGCGACGTGACCGACCTCACCGCGCTGCAAGCGACCATCGCCGATGCGCGCGCGAAAATCGGCCCGATCGCGGTGCTGGTCAACAACGCCGCCAACGATGCGCGCCACGTCTTCAGCGATACCACGGCCGCCGAGTTCGAACGCAGCGTCGCAGTCAATCTGCGCCATCAATATTTCGCGACCCAGGCTGTAGTCGGCGACATGCGCGCGCTGGGCGGCGGTTCGGTGATCTGCATGGGATCGACCGGCTGGATGATCAAGAACGCCGGCTATCCGTTGTACGCGATGGCCAAGTCGGCGGTGCACGGACTGGTGAATGGTCTGGCGCGTGAGCTCGGACGCGATCGCATCCGCATCAATGCGCTAGTGCCCGGCTGGGTCATCACCGAGAAGCAGCGCCGGTTGTGGCTGGATGCCGTGGGCGAAGCGCAAATCAAGCATTCGCAATGCTTGCCGGGCTATCTCGAACCCGACAACCTGGCGCGCATGGCCTTGTTCCTGGCCGCCGACGACAGCCGCATGTGCACCGGCCAGGACTTCATCGTCGACGGAGGCTGGGTGTGAGCGCGGCCTTAAGCGTTGCGGTCGACGCCGGCAACCGACTCGGCGAAGGCGTCGTCTGGTGCGAGCGCGCGCAGGCCTTGTACTGGACCGACATCCACGCCGCTACGCTATGGCGGCTGACGCCCGGCGATGGCAAGGTTCGCACTTGGACGATGCCGGAACGGCTGGGCTCGTTCGCGCTTTGCGAGGCCAACGGCTGGTTGTTGCTGGCGTTGGCTTCTAGGCTTGCGTTTTTCCATCTCGAAAGTGGCGAGATGCGGCCACTGCATACCATCGAACCAGATCTGGATACTCGCGCCAACGACGGCGCCTGCGACCGGCAGGGCCGCTTCGTGTTCGGCACGTTGCACGAGCCGCATGACGGCGCCGGCAAGCGCGCGTTGGGCGGGTTCTATCGCCTGAACGCCGATCTGACACTCGAAGCGCTGCCGCTGCCGAAGGTTGCGATTGCCAACAGCATCGCGTTCAGTCCTGACGGAGCGACGCTTTATTTCTGCGATTCGCTGCGCAAGCGCATCGAATGCTGCGCTTACGGCGACGCGCTAGGCGTTCCTTCGACGTTCGTGGATCTCGTTGATGCCGATGGCGAGCCCGACGGCTCTGCGGTCGATGCCGAAGGCGCGCTGTGGAATGCGCAATGGGGCGCTGCGCGTGTGGTGCGCTATCTGCCGAACGGGCAGGAAAACCGCGTGCTTGCGATACCCACCGCTCAGCCGACGCGCGCCGCGTTCGGCGGTCCCCGTTTGGACACGCTTTATGTCACCAGTGCGCACGACGGCCTGTCTCAGGCGGTCCGCGACAACGATCGCCATGCCGGCGCCCTGTTCGCGGCCGATGCCGGCGTATGCGGTTTGCCCGAACCGCGCTTCGCCGGCGATCCCGACGCGGCGCAGCCGCGCTAATCCAGCAGCCCATCTTACTTTCGGAGTAATCGCGGCATGACTCTGTCCACCCTCGATATCGGCATCGTGCTGGCTTACCTGGCCGGAATATTCGTGCTCGCGCAACTCGTTTCCCGCGAGAAGAGCGGCCATCAGAAATCGGCTCAGGATTACTTCTTGGCCAGCAAAGCCTTGCCATGGTGGGCGATCGGCGCCTCGCTGATCGCGGCCAACATCTCCGCCGAGCAGATCATCGGCATGTCCGGATCGGGCTATGCGATCGGCTTGGCGGTCGCGTCCTACGAATGGATGGGCGCATTGACGCTCCTTATCGTCGGCAAATGGTTCTTGCCTGTGTTCCTGCGCAACGGCATCACCACGATGCCGCAGTTTTTGGAGGAGCGTTACGGCACCCGCATCCGCACATTGATGGCGGTGTTCTGGCTGGGTCTGTACGTTTTCGTGAACTTGACCTCGATCCTATGGTTGGGATCGATCGCGGTCGCGCAGGTCACTGGCATGAACCAGACGCTCGCGCTGGCGCTGCTAGGCGGTTTCGCCCTGGCCTATCAGCTCTACGGCGGATTGAAGGCCGTGGCGCTGACCGACATCGTGCAAGTCACGCTGCTGGTGCTGGGCGGATTGCTGGTCACCGGCATTACCTTGAGCCAGATCGGCGGCGGCAGCGTCGTCGACGGCTTCACCACGTTGTGGGCGCAGCACCCGGAAAAGTTCGAGATGATCCTCAGCCCCGAAAATCGCTTCTACAAGGACTTGCCTGGCCTGTCGGTGCTGCTGGGCGGCTTGTGGATCGCCAACCTCAGCTACTGGGGTTTCAACCAATACATCATCCAGCGCGCGCTGGCCGCGAAAAATATCCGAGAAGCGCAGAAAGGTGTGGTGTTCGCCGCATTCCTGAAGCTGTTGATGCCAGTGGTCGTCGTGGTGCCGGGTATTGCGGCGGTGATGCTGTCACCGGGGCTGGACCGTCCCGATGCGGCGTATCCGACGATGATGCGTTTGCTGCCCACCGGCGTGCTCGGACTGGTGTTCGCTGCGCTGGTGGCAGCGATCGTCGCTTCGCTGGCTTCCAAGATCAACTCGGTCGCAACAATTTTTACCCTGGATTTCTACGCCAAACGACGCGTCGACGCGCCGCAGGCGCAGTTGGTGCGGGTAGGGCGGATTGCGGCGGCCGTGGCGATCGTACTGGCGGTACTGACCGCACGGCCGCTGCTGGGCAGCTTCGACCAGGGTTTCCAGTACATCCAGGAATTCACCGGTTTCTTCACCCCAGGCATCGTGGTGATCTTCCTGCAGGGGCTGTTCTGGAAACGCGCCAACGAGGCGGGAGCGCTGACGGCCGCGATCAGCTCGTTCGTACTGTCGATCGTGCTTAAGTTCGCTTGGCCGGCGCTGCCGTTTATGGATCGCATCGGATGGGTGTTTCTTGTGGCATTCGTGCTGTCGATCGTCGTGTCGCTGGCGACGAAAGGCGGCGGCGATCGCGACCGCATCCGCATTGATGACGTCAGTTACACCACCGCGCCCTCTTTCAACATCGCCAGCCTCGCGGTCATCGCAATTTTGATCGCGCTGTACGCGACGTTTTGGTGAGCGGGCGCAGGCTCATGCGCGGTATGCGCCATCTCGTCGGCGCATGCCTGCTGATCGCGGTGGCGGGTGGCGCTTCCGCGGCGGACAACGTCCGCTGGCGCGAGACTGCGACGATCGCTGCGAAAGAAGCGGGCTGGGGTCGTCTTGCACGCCTGCCCGACGGGGACTGGCTCGCCGTCACCACACATTTCCACGCCAATGCGCCGACTACGCTGACGCTTTCGCTCAGCGATGACAACGCACGCAGCTGGTCGCAGATCTCCTCGTTGGCCGAGCCGGGGCGCAAGCTCGACAACGGTGAGCTGCTCTCGCTGCCGGACGGTCAGGTGCTGCTCGCGATGCGCTCGCTGATTGACGGCGAGTCCTACCGTCTCAACCTTTATCGCAGCCGCGACCGCGGCCGAAGTTGGAATTTCCTCAGCACGGTAGACCGCAATGAAGCGCCGCGTGGACGCCGCGACCGTGGATTGTGGGAGCCAATGCTGTCCTTGCTGCCCGATGGCGCGCTGTCAGTGCTCTATGCCGACGAAACGCTCGCGGACGGCCGTCCTTCGTACAACCAGGTCGTCTCCCAGCGCATTTCCACGGATGGCGGCGCGAGTTGGGAGCCCAAGGCGAGCATCGTCGCGCAACCGGGCGGCGGCAGCGCGCGACCGGGCATGCCGGTGATGGCGCGGCTCGGCGACGGCCGCTACCTGCTGGTGTTCGAAATCTGCGGCAAAGATCCGCATTGCCCGGTGTCGTCGAAGCTATCGCCCGACGGCAGGCGCTGGCCGGCGGGCCTCGGGAAATGGTTGTCGCACCAACGCTGCGGACCGCATGTGCTCGCGACGCAGGAAGGACGCATTTTCGCAACTTCATGCCAGAACGAGATCACCTGGAGCGACGACGGCGAACATTGGCGGCGCAACGATCCGCCGGCCTGGCCGTTCGGCTTCCGTCATTCTTGGCCAGCGCTCTATCAGACCGCGCCCGGTGAAGTCGCCGCAGTCAACGTGGTCGGCTCCGGCGCGGTGCAGGTCCGTTTCGGCAGTTTCGATGTCACGGAAGACGCCTCGAACCCGAAGAGCGGTTTCACCAACCCGCTGCTGCCATCGGGGCCGGATCCGTGGGTCGTCCGGCACGGCGACACTTATTTCTATATGAACACGCTAGGCAAACGGTTGGCGATCCGCAAGACGACGGACCTCACGCGGTTGGCGGATGCGCAGGAGACGACGATCTGGACGCCACCCACTACCGGCCCGAACGCGCAATCGATCTGGGCGCCCGAACTGCACCGCATCGACGGCAAGTGGTACGTCTATTACACCGCCGCGGAAAGTGGGCATGACGACGATGCGCATCGCGGCATCTTCGTGCTGGAAAATGCGAACGACGATCCCACGCAGGGGAAATGGATCGACCGCGGCCGCCTGCAGACGCGATATCCCGGCATCGACGGCACTACATTCGCACATGGCGGTAAGCGTTACTTCGTCTATTCGCCGTACATCGGGCCGGATAGCGTGCTGGCGATCGTGGCGACGTCCGATCCGTGGACGCTGATCGGCGAGGAAACCGTCATCGCGCGTCCGGACAACGCATGGGAACGCCAAGGCGGCAGGCAGATCCTCGAAGGTCCGCAGTTCCTCGCCGGCCCCAAGGGCGACCTGTTCCTGTCCTATTCGGGAAGCGCGTGCTGGTCGGATGACTATGCGGTCGGCATGCTCAGCGCGCCTGCCGGCAGCGATCCTCTCCACGCCTCATCTTGGACGAAAGCCTCGCGTCCCATCCTTGCCAAGGATGCGCAGCGGAACGTCTTCGCACCGGGGCACAACGCATTTTTCGATACTCCCGGCGGCCGCGAAACTTGGATCATCTACCACGCCAATTCCGGGCCGGACATGAAATGCACCGCCAAACGCTCGCCGCGCATTCAGCGCGTTTACTGGACCGATGACGGCAGACCGCGGCTTGCACGGCCTGCCAGCGCTAACGTTTTCCTCACCGCGCCTGCGCGTTGAACAGCCGGCCTTAGGGGCGGATGGCGTGTCAGCGTCGGGCGATGTTCGCGCCGCCGTCGACGGCAACGCTGGCGCCAGAGATTCACGAGGCTACGCGCGAGCATAGGAACAGCAGCAACGCCGCCACGTCAGTAGCGTGCCGAGCCTGCCGAGCGGGTGCTGCAGGAACAAGCTTTATGCGAAAGACGTCGTCGCCATACCGCTGAACGCCGAACTCGTCACGCTTTCGACTTGCTGTAGCGCCGGTACTCGGACCTTCCCCGGCGAGCGATTGGTGGGGGCTGTGATGGGCGTTCCTGAGTGCAGGAGCGAAGCGCGCCATCGGAGGGTTATGGCCGGTCGAGGACGCCTGCACCGCAGAACTGCTGACTCATCTGAGATGAGTTGAGATTGATTGAAACATTGTTGCCTGCTTCAGCTGGCGATTTTCATGACGCGATCCTCAACATGCAGTTCTCAACATGCAATCGTCAACATGTCATTCTCATCACGACAAAGGCATGGCGTGGCCTGGAGCCGCGCGAGGATGCGCTAGGGCGATTGGCAGCGGAGCTTGCCGGCACGCGGGCCGACTCGACTTACAATGGCGGCATGCACCAGCTCCGAGCTTACCGCAATGTGTCGCCAAGCCTGGGCGAGCGCGTCTATATCGATCCCACCGCTAGTGTGATTGGCGATGTGGTATTGGGCGAGGATGTTTCGGTTTGGCCGTTCACGGTGATTCGCGGCGATGTGAATTTCATCCGTGTCGGTGCGCGCAGTAATATTCAAGACGGCACAGTCATCCATGTCAGTCACGATGGGCCGCACGCCAAGCGCGGCGGGTTTGCCACCGTGATCGGCGCGGACGTCACCATTGGCCACAAGGCGCTCGTGCACGCTTGCGCGATCGAGGATGCCAGCCTGATCGGGATGGGCGCGATCGTGCTCGACGGGGCGCGGGTGCGTCGACACGGATTTCTTGGCGCGGGTGCGATGCTCACCTCTGGCAAGGAACTCGGAGAAGGCGAGATGTGGCTGGGCAGTCCGGCAAAATTCGCGCGTAAGCTGAGTGACGCCGAGATCGAAGCGCTGTACTACAGCGCAGGGCATTACGTGCGGCTGAAGGACGAATATCTGGCTGGTAATGTGCAGGCAGCAAGCAGTCCCTAACCTGCCGAACTGACGCGGTGAGTGCGTGCACTGATCCCGCATGCACTGATCAGGCGCGCACTGATCAGGCGCGCACTAATCGCCGGTGACCAGGCGCGCATGCTCGGCCTGCAATTCTGCGTACAGCGCATCGGTGTCCGGTTCCACGTCATGCCAGAGCGCGAAACTGAGTGCCGCCTGTTCGATCAGCATGCCTAAGCCGTCAGCACTGTCGTGGCAGCCGTTGGCGCGCGCCCAGGCCAGAAAAGGGATGGCGCTTTCGCCATAACTCAAGTCCACCGCCACACTGCGCCGCCCGAGCAGCGATGCCGGCAAATGCGGAAAATCGCCGCCGCCGCGTCCGGCCGAGGTGGCGTTGACGATCAAATCGAACTCGCCCAATGCGGGTAGATCATCGAAGTAACGCGCATGTACACGTTCGGGATCTCCGAGCTGGTCGGCGAGTGCATCGGCGCGTTGCGGGTTGCGGTTGACCACGAACAACGCCCCGATGCCGGCGTCCAATAACGCCGGCGCCACGCCGCGCGCCGCGCCGCCGGCACCGAGCAATAACGTGCGCCGTTCACGCAGGTCCCATGCACGACGATCGGTGAGATCACGCACCAGCCCGGGGCCGTCGGTGTTGTCACCATACCAGTGTGCGTCGCGGCGAATCAGTGTGTTCACCGCACCGGCGCGTCTGGCGCGTTCGGTACTGTCAGCACACAACGAGTAGGCCGCTTCCTTCAACGGTAACGTCACGTTGGCACCGGCGCCGCCAGCGTCGGCAAATACCGATAATGCAGTAGTGAAATTCGCAGGCGTGGTATCAATCGCACGGTAGTCGACCGCGACCGCACTGGCGCGCCCGAATGCCGTATGGATCCGCGGTGAAAGCGAATGCGCGACCGGATGTCCGAACACCGCGTAGCGCTTGCCGGCGGCAGTGGATGCTGATGACATGGGCGCGAGTCTATCGTGTCGGACGTCATTCGACGCCATCCATGTAGGTCGCAGCGTTCAATGCCTCGACCTGTATCGCGGCAACAGGTGCGGTTGGCAGGAATGACCAGTCGGTCGCGCTTTTCAGACTATTCGCACGCCACTGCTGAACGCGTCAGCCCGAATTCGGTTTATCCGCGATGCCGGGGCTGTTGCATGGTTGGGATGGATAACACGATCACTAATAGCGCACAGGCCAAAGAAACCGTGGCTCCGACCCAGA
>Ga0153982_1000181_pt1 | contig 17205 bp, 10 predicted proteins | sample TSGA066MetaG_FD_104743 | JGI IMG/M metagenome (GOLD analysis project Ga0153982, IMG submission 104743) | Attine ant fungus gardens microbial communities from Georgia, USA - TSGA066 MetaG | ecosystem: Host-associated > Fungi > Mycelium > Unclassified | place: USA: Georgia, Alexander Wildlife...
GCGCGGTTCGTCAGCCGGCATCGGTTCGCGCAAGCCCATGCCAGCGATCAGTGCGCCTACCATCAGGCATACCAGTGGCACGAACCACCAGTTAAAGGTAATAGTAGGAATTCGACTGTTCACTGACGACTCGCGTGTAGTTGTGACCGGAACCACCGCTGACTCAAAACAGCGCACACCCGCCCACATCATGGTACAGGCATGATGCGGTAGGCATTTTAGGACCTGTCTAGAATTTGGACATCTCTTGCCGCAGCGCTTTTCCAAATCGTCATCCCCGCGTAGGCAGGGATCCAGCGAATTAGGTTGTCAACGACTCGAGTTCATGGATGACCAGCGTTGCGCGCTGTTGAAACCTGCCTCTCACCCGCATTGGGATGACCAGCAAAACCGACTTGATCAGTGTTGTCTGACTCGTTCTTCCTGCCATCCTTGGCAGTGCGTTGACACTCGGCTAAGGTGACGTCATCACTGACATCTACGACCAGTCAATGACCGCGCCCAAGCCCAATCCTCAGTGGTCCCGCCGGCGTTTGCTGGCCAGTGCCGGTTCATTGGCTGTACTCGGGCGCGCGCCGTTGGGTTGGGCACTGGGTCCGTCGACGACAACCACTCCTGCCTTTGTCGATGCGCTCATCGCGCGCATGACGGTTGAGGAAAAAGCCGGTCAGCTCACTTTGCTCGGCACAGCATTGTTTGGCGAAGCGGCGGCAGCCGCGATCAATCCCAAAGTCGCTGCGTCGGTCGACGGCCAGCTCGCAGCCGCTCGCGCTGGACAGCTCACCGGGATCTTCAATGGTTCGCAAGTGCAATGGCATAAGCGCTTGCAAGACGCGGCCATGCGCAGCCGACTCAAAATCCCAATGCTGTTTGCCGCCGACGTGATTCACGGCTTTCGTACGGTATTTCCGGTACCTCTAGGCGAATCTGCAAGTTTCGAGCCTGGATTAGCTGAACGCACTGCGCGTGCGTCCGCGGTTGAGGCCACCGCGGCCGGATTGGACTGGACGTTTGCACCAATGGTCGATGTCGCCCGCGACGCGCGCTGGAGCCGCGGGGTGGAAGGTGCTGGCGAAGATACTCTATTGAACCGCCGCTTCGCACAGGCACGCGTGCGCGGTTTCCAAGGCGCGTCGTTGAGCAATCCGGATGCCATGCTCGCCTGCCCCAAGCATTTTGTCGCTTACGGCGCTGGCGAATCCGGACTGGACTACAACACGGTGGACGTGTCGGAGCGCAGCTTGCGCGAGGTCTATTTTCCACCATTCCAGGCTGGGTTGGATGCCGGCGCGTTGTCGGTGATGTCTGCATTCAACGAGCTATCAGGCATTCCCGCCAACGCCAACACCTGGCTGATGCGCGACGTGCTGCGCGGCGAATGGAATTTTCGCGGCCTGGTGGTCTCCGATTACACCGGCGATATGGAATTGATCGCGCATGGTTACGCGGCCAACGAAAGAGAGGCTGCCAAGCTGGCGTTCCTGGCCGGTGTCGACATGAGCATGCAAAGCGGTCTGTACATGAAGCACCTACCCGCGTTGGTGACATCTGGCGAGGTGCCAATGATGCGCCTGGATGAATCGGTCCGGCGCATACTCACCATCAAAGCGCTGTTGGGACTGTTCGACGATCCGTATCGACGCATTCGGGTGGCCGCACCGCAACAGCAGTCCCAACGCGAACGCATCCCCGTCTACACCACGTTGGCACGCGACTGCGCGCGGCGCTCGGTGGTCCTACTCAAGAACGAGGCTGCACTGCTGCCACTGCGTAAATCGCAAACGATCGCACTGATCGGCCCATTCGCCAGCGGCCAGCGCGATCTGGTTGGCCCGTGGACGATTTTTGGCAAGGACCAGGACGCCGTCGATCTCGCAACCGGTCTGCGCAACGCCGGCGCGCAAATCACGGTGACCGCAGGCAGTGACATCGACGCGCCACTGCCCGGAGGAATCAATGCGGCGGTGAACGCTGCGCGAGCTGCGGATGTCATATTGCTCGCAATCGGTGAACCGACGAAATTTTCCGGCGAGGCGCAGTCGCGCACCGAAATCGTAATTCCGTCTGCGCAGCAAGCGTTGGCAGAAGCGGTCGCCAAAACCGGCAAACCGATCGTGGTCGTGTTGCGCAACGGTCGTGCACTGGCATTGGAGGGCGCAGTTCTGCGCGCCAACGCGATCCTGGTCGCCTGGTTCTTGGGTACGGAGACAGGCAACGCACTGGCCGACGTATTGTTCGGAGACTACAGTCCATCCGGGCGGCTGCCGGTGAGTTTTCCGCAAGCATCTGGCCAATCTCCGTTCTACTACAACCGCAAACCGACCGGCCGCCCTAATCCCGGTGCAACGCAAGAGGAATATAAGACGCGATTCCGCGACCTGTTGCATACCTCGCGGTTTCCGTTTGGTCACGGGCTCACCTACGGGCAAATCGAATACCACGATCTCGACTTGCGTGACAGCAAACTGCGTGCTGATGGCGAGCTGATCGCAAGCGCGAAAATCCGCAACTCCGGGCAGCATGCTGCTGAGGAAGTGGTGCAGCTGTATATCCGTGACCGCGCGGCCAGCATCACCCGACCCATTCGCGAACTCAAAGATTTTCACAAGATTGCACTAGCTCCCGGCGAGACGAAGACGGTGCGCTTCGTCCTGCGTCGCCAGGATTTGCTGTTCATTGGTCCGGACCTAAAGCCGACAGTGGAACCAGGAATCTTCGACCTATGGATCGCACCGTCCGCGGAAGCCGAAGGCGTGCATGGTCACTTCGAGCTGATCTGAAGCGAGTCCTTCTGCTCGCATTGGGAACACTTGGGTCTGACAGATCTGACGGCACTGAAACCCCGGCCTGCGCCGCGATGACGTTGTTTGCCAGGCACTGTTAGTAGAATCCAACGCAGATCCCTGGACAACGAATGATGACTGACGACATCCCAGCCACGAGCATGCACGGCGCCTTTCACGGTTACGAGCAAATCCCGCTACGTGAGTACGCAGAGCGCGCGTATCTGGATTATTCGATGTACGTGGTGCTCGACCGCGCCTTACCGTTTATCGGCGACGGTCTCAAGCCGGTGCAACGGCGCATCGTATATGCCATGAGCGAGCTGGGGCTTAACGCGGGGGCGAAGCCGAAAAAATCGGCGCGCACTGTGGGCGATGTCATCGGCAAATACCATCCACACGGTGACAGTGCCTGCTACGAAGCGCTGGTGCTGATGGCGCAGCCATTTTCCTATCGCTACCCATTGATCGATGGTCAGGGCAACTTCGGTTCGTCGGACGACCCGAAGAGCTTCGCAGCAATGCGCTACACCGAATCCAAACTCACCCCGATCGCAGAGATGCTGCTGAGCGAACTGGGTCAGGGGACAGTCGACTGGGACCCCAACTTCGACGGTACGCTGGAGGAACCGACCTGGCTGCCTGCGCGCTTGCCGCATCTGCTGCTCAACGGCACCACCGGCATCGCGGTCGGCATGGCCACTGACCTGCCGCCACACAATCTGAGCGAAGTGGTCAGCGCTTGCGTGCATCTACTCGACAATCCCAATGCCAGCGTACGCGAACTGTGCACGCACCTGCACGGACCGGATTATCCGACCGGCGCGGAGATCATCACTCCGGCGTCGGAACTGCTGACGCTGTACGAAACCGGGATCGGCGCGATCCGGGCGCGCGCTACATTTGTCAAAGAAGGCCAAAATATCGTCGTGACCGCCCTGCCCCACCAGGTCAGCCCGAGCAAAGTGATCGAACAGATCGCGGTGCAAATGCGCGCCAAGAAGCTGCCATGGCTGGAGGACCTGCGCGACGAATCCGACCACGCCAATCCGGTGCGCCTAGTGCTGCTCCCGCGCAGCAACCGCGTGGATAGCGATCAATTGATGGGCCATCTATTTGCGACCACCGATCTGGAACGGAGCTATCGCGCCAACTTCAACGTGATCGGTCTGGACGGCAAACCCCAGGTCAAAAACCTCAAACTGCTGCTGGCAGAGTGGTTGGTGTTCCGCGGCGATACCGTAACCCGGCGCTTGAATCACCGTTTGGAGAAGGTCGAGCGCCGTCTGCACCTGCTTGAAGGTCTGTTGATCGCTTTCCTTAATTTGGATGAGGTGATCCGAATCATCCGCACCGAGGACGAACCCAAACAAGCGCTGATCGCACGATTCGAGCTGAGTCAGGAACAGGCCGAGTACATCCTCGACACCAAGCTCAAGCAGCTGGCGCGACTGGAGGAAATGAAGCTGCGCGGCGAGCAGGATGAATTGGACGTTGAACGTGATCGGATCATCGCCACACTCGGCAGCAAAGCAAAATTGAAAAAACTGATCAAGGAGGAACTATTGGCTGACGCCAAGCGCCACGGTGATGCTCGGCGCTCGCCGTTGATCGCACGCGAGGCCGCGCAGGCGCTGAACGAAACCGAGCTGGTCGCCAGCGAGCCCGTTACCGTGGTACTCAGCGACAAAGGCTGGGTGCGCGCGGCCAAGGGCCACGATATCGACGCAACGACGCTGTCTTATCGTGAAGGTGATCGTCTGCTTGCGGCGGTCAAAGGCCGCACCACCCAGCAGGTGGCATTTCTCGACTCGACTGGCCGCAGTTATTCCACGCTGGCGCATTCGTTGCCCTCGGCGCGCGGCAATGGTGAACCCCTGACCGGCCGGTTTACGCTTGCGCCCGGCGCCAGCTTCCACGCCATGGCCAGTGGTCACAATGACGAACGTTTCGTGATCGCATCCAGTCATGGTTATGGCTTCATCACCCGATTCGAAAACCTCACAGGGCGGCACAAAGCCGGCAAGGCGCTGCTTACACTCGGTAAAGACGTCGCCGCGCGCGTGCTCCAACCCGCAGTCGTCGCTAATCTCGATACCGACCGCATCGTCGCAGTCACCAACGCCGGTCATCTGCTGGCGTTCCCGGTTGCCGAGCTACCAGAACTCGACAAGGGCAAAGGCAATAAGATCATCGAGATCCCCAAATCCAAACGCGGTACCGAACGCGTAGTCGCGGTAGCGGTGGTGCCACCTGGCGGTAAGCTGCAAATCAGATCCAGTGCACGTGCGATGACATTATCGTTCAAGGATCTCGCCGATTATCTCGGCAGCCGCGGGCAACGTGGCGGCTTGCTGCCGCGTGGCTGGCAGAAAGTGGATGGATTGGCGGTGGAATAAACTGCGCGTTCTAGTTCTACGATCCACTCACAGACATGGAGCACGATCTCGTGCAACCGGACCACTGGCACCAATGCTGGCGTGAAAATCGCATCGGCTTCCACCAGCTGCACACCTCGCCAATGCTCGAGGCCCATTGGAACGCGGTGACAGCAGCAACTCGGGGACGCGTGTTCGTACCGCTATGCGGCAAGTCGCTGGACATGCGCTGGCTCGCACAGCGCGGTCATCAAGTGCTGGGCGTTGAACTTTCGCAGCTGGCGGTCACGGCATTCTTCGACGAACTGGGCGTGATACCCACGGTGCACACGTCACGCTATGGAAAACACCATATCTCCGGCCCGTATGAACTCATTGTGGGGGACGCTTTCGCACTGGACGAGCAGGCGTTGGCAAACTGCGTCGCAGTATTCGATCGCGCTGCGGTGATCGCGCTGCCGCCGGAAATGCGCTCGCGCTATCTCAACGAACTGTACTCCCGGCTTGCTCGGAACTGCAGTGTTCTCATGATTACCCTGGAATATCCGCAGGCGGAAAAATCCGGCCCGCCATTCTCCGTGACCGAGCAGGAGGTCCGTGCCAGCCTGGAACCTGCTTGGCAAGTGGATTTGCTTAAACGACGCGACATCCTCGCAAGCGAGCCAAGTTTCGCTGCTGATGGCGTTAGCGCACTGTCCACTTGCGCCTACCGGCTCCGCGTGCAGCCAGCCATGCACTTGGCGTCCGCGTAATCGCGCTACGCGACCAACGATAAGGCGATGCAGCCATGACCGCAGCGCCGCGCAGCGGCGCGGCGCTGGTCGCGGATCGATTCCACCCTTACAATATCTCGCGCATTTCTGGGGAAACCGCATGCTCCGCTGGCCAGGCCGCATCGCCATGCTCATGCTGGTACTGGCGCTGTTGGCGGCGCTCGCAGTGTGGTTATTGCTGCGCGGCAGTCTTGCGACCCTCGACGGCGAACAACGCCTCCCCGGCCTCACCGCACCTGTGAATATTCTGCGCGATTCGCTTGGCATCGTCACGATTGATGCCGGCAGCGAAACCGACGCCTTGCGTGCGCTCGGTTATGTCCATGCGCAGGAGCGCTATTTCGAAATGGATCTGCTGCGACGTGCCGCGGCGGGAGAATTAGCCGAACTGTTCGGCCCATCGGCCCTCGAGAGCGACCGCAAACACCGTGTGCATCGCATGCGCGCGCGTTTGCAAGTGCAATTCGACGCCATCGCCGGAGACCGACAGCCGCACCTCCAGGCGTATGTGGAAGGCGTGAATTCCGGGCTCGGCGCGCTGTCGGTGCGTCCCTGGCCGTATTTGTTGCTACGCCAGCAGCCGCGCGCCTGGACCACGCTCGATACGCCGCTGGTAGGCATTGCGATGTACTTCGATCTGCAGGACAGCGGAAACGTCAGGGAGCTCGCGCTATGGCGCATGCGCCCGCACCTGCCAGAACCATTATTTGCTCTGTTGTCTCATGACGGCAGCCGTTGGGACGCACCATTGCTTGGCGATCCTCGTGGCGATGCCAAGCTGCCGAATGCCGATGAAGTCGACCTACGCAAGCTGCCCGCGACCACCAGTCACGCACCGACTGCGCTGAAAAATCGACCGACACCTGGCAGCAATAATTTCGCGATCTCCGGCACGTTAACTCGCGACGGCCGTGCGATCCTGGCCGACGATATGCATTTGGCATTGCGCGCGCCGAACATCTGGTTCCGGGTGCGACTGCGCTATCCTGATCCAAATACGCCCGATGCCAAGGTTGACGTCTCCGGTTTCAGTCTGCCCGGCTTGCCGATGGTGGTAGTTGGCAGTAATGGGCGAATTGCATGGGGCTTTACCAACAGTGCCGGGGATTATCTTGATTGGAAACGCGATGTGTTATGCACCGGCGCCAGCGGCGATCCGATCGACTGCGTGCAAGTCCAGCAGACACGCGAAGTCGTGCAGGTCGCTGGCGCTCCGCCCGTCACGCTGGATGTAGCGCAAACCGACTGGGGTCCTGTTCTGCATACGCTGCCTGATGGCAGCGCGCTGAGTCTGCGCTGGGCAGCGCACTTGCGCGATGCGATCAATCTTGGGCTCGGTAATTTTGCCCAGGCGCGCTCGCTGGAACATGCGCTCGTTCTAGCGGACGAAACCGGCATCCCGACCCAGAATCTGGTCATGGCCGATCATCTCGGTCGGATCGCATGGCGCCTGCTCGGCCCGATCGCCTCGCGACGGGGTTCATGCGCCAGCACACATCTGGTGGAGGGTGCGCAAGCGCCGCCACCAGCGACGACATCAACAACAACCCGCGATGGCAACAGCGATGCACAGCAAATGACGCAGGGCGGCGACTGTGAACCTTGGGCAGTGAATAACGGCGGCCGTATCAGTCTGCAGTCGCCTACCGCCAAGCGATTATGGAGCGCCAACAATCGCCTGGTGGACGGCGAGGCATTACGGCGCATGGGCGATGGCGGCTTCTCCCTAGGCGTGCGCGGGCAGCAGATTCGCGACCAGCTGTTGGCCAAGCAGCGCTTCAACGAACAGAGTCTACTGGCGATCCAACTCGACGATCGCGCTTTACTGCTGCAACCCTGGTGGACATTGCTGACCGATGAGGCAAGGCGTTTACGCACGCCCGCGATAACCGCACTGGCGGCCGCAGCCCAACAATGGCAAGGACGCGCCAGTACGGATTCGGTGTCTTACCGCATCGTGCGCGCCTGGCGCTTCGCGGTGCACGAACGTATCATCGACGGCCTGACCGCGCCCGCACAGGCTGCGCTGGATGCGGATTTTGAGGTGCCGAACTTTCCGCAGTTGGAAGGTGTGGTCTGGCCGCTGCTGCAACAACGCCCCGCGCATCTGCTGTCACGACGTTATCGCAGTTGGGATGCTCTGCTCGAAGACGCGGCGATTCAAGTGCGTGACGAACTCAGCGCACAAGGCCCGCTCGCCGAGCGCACCTGGGGCGAGCACAATACCGCCGACATCTGTCACCCGCTTGCGCGCGCCCTGCCCGATTTCTCCCGTCGCTGGCTATGCATGCCAGCGGATCCACTGCCAGGTGATAGCCATATGCCGCGAGTGCAAAACCCGGCGTTTGGTGCATCCGAGCGCATGGTCGTCTCGCCAGGACGCGAACGCGACGGCATCGCACACATGCCTGGCGGCCAAAGTGGCCATCCGCTCTCGCCATACTGGGGCGCAGGCCATGCCGATTGGGTCGCCGGGAAACCAACGCCATTCTTGCCAGGCCAAACGCAGCATCTGCTGCAGCTCAAACCTTAGCAGGATCGCGATCGCTAGAACGCGATCGCTAGAAAGTGATTAAATTCTCGCGGCCCAGAGTCTAAACCGCATCGCGTGCGCCCATCGCAAGCACTTGCTTCTTTGGCTACGTTGAGGATTTGCTCTGCGCTTTCAAGCCCAGATTCCAGGTGGAAAACGCATCGGCTGTAGGCGCATACCCAAACCGCAGTCGTGTTTCGCTGAGGTCCAAACGCTTGAACCGGTTGTCAGAGATCCCATGCGCGATGGCGAATGGTTCCTCGCCCAGATCCGCCTCGATGCAGTGCTGCAGCAATTGACACAGGTCGTTCGGCTCAACCCAGGCGCTGAGGTCACGCGCACTCAGCCAGGTCCAGTCGCGCGCGTACTGGAACGCACCGATTCGCACTGCGATCACTTCAAGCCCTTCCTGATAGGCGAAATATGCGCCAGCAGCCTCGCCAAACGCCTTGCTGACTCCGTAAAGATTCTTCGGCCGAACCGGCATGTCCGGCCTGACCTGCACATCCAGCGGATATCCTTCGGTCACCTGCGCGCTGCTAGCAAACACGACTCGCCTGACCTTGGCATCAGCAGCTGCTCGAAACAGGTGATATGTCCCGACAATATTATTGGGAAGCAGCAATTCGAACGGCGTATCTGGATCCGGTATTCCAGCCAAATGCACCACGGTGTCGATGCCAACACAAGCAGCTCTGCAAGCCGCCAGATCGGTTACGTCCAGCGACACGCCGCGCGCTTGGCTATCGCGGATATCGCGGATGTCGCCTAGACGCAGCGCATAAGCGTCAGCGTCGACAGCATCGAGATAAGCAGTCAGCACCAATCCAATCCGGCCCATGGCTCCGGTGATCAAGACAGATCGCGGCATGGACGTGCTCCGTAATCAGAAGAATATTGTGCGTGAGGACGCCAAAATCGTGATGTGGACAGCGTTTTACTGCGCGTGACATGCTCTAAACCATTGCCGCATGCACGCCCGCAACCGCGCGCCCTGATGGATCGGCGGCACTAGCAAACGCCGCATCCCAGGCGATCGCCGTTGGCGAGGAGCAGGCGATCGACTTACCACCTGGCACGGTATTGGCGCAAGCTGGATCTGGGTAAAAACGCTCGAATACGCTGCGATACCAATAGGCTTCCTTGGTCTGAGGTGGATTGATCGGATAACGTTTATCAGCCGCAGCAAGTTCGCGATCACTGACTTGTGCCTCGGCGTGTACTTTCAATCCGTCGATCCAGCCATAACCGACGCCGTCACTGAACTGCTCTTTCTGCCGCCACAGGATCTCATGCGGCAGATAACCATCGAAAGCCGCGCGCAGCAGCGCTTTTTCCATGCTCCGATGCGGGTCGGCGGGCGCAATCATCTTGTGCGCGGCATCCATACGCATCGCGACGTCAAGAAACTCCACATCAAGAAATGGCACCCGTGGTTCTACGCCCCAAGCCATCATCGATTTGTTGGCGCGCAGGCAGTCATACAAATGCAAGGCATCGAGCTTGCGTATGGTTTCCTCGTGAAATTGGCGCGCGCTGGGCGCTTTATGGAAATACAGATAGCCACCGAATATTTCATCACTGCCCTCGCCAGAGAGCACCATCTTCACACCCATCGCTTTGATCCGGCGCGCCAGCAGATACATAGGCGTGGACGCGCGTATCGTGGTGACGTCGTAGCTTTCGATATGCCGGATGACTTCTGGGAGTGCGTCAACTCCTTCGTCAAAACTGTATTCGAACCCATGGTGCACGGTATCTAACGCGGCAGCCGCGATCTGTGCCGCAGCCAGATCCGGCGAACCTTTCAAACCAATGGCAAACGAGTGCAGCCTTGGCCACCACGCCTCACTGCGATCACCGTCCTCGATACGATGGCGGGCATAGCGCGCGGCGACTGCTGCGACCAGAGAAGAATCCAACCCGCCGGAAAGCAGTACGCCATAAGGCACATCGGTCATCAACTGGCGGTGGACTGCCGCTTCGAAAGCTTGGCGCAAGTCCTGCGCTGACACTGTCACGTTTTCGACGGCCGCATAGTCACGCCAAGGCCGTCGATAATATTGGCGCAAACCTGGTCTGGAAGCTGACTCGGCCTGCGCACTCGCGCCGCCATCCGTCTCTAGTGCGCTGTCGTAATAATGTCCAGGAGGAAAATGCGCCACATCAGCGCAATCACCCGCCAAAGCCTTCATCTCCGAGGCGACCCGCAAACGCCCTGCGCGATCATGCCCCCAGTACAGCGGCATCACACCGATCGGATCGCGAGCGATCAACACCCGACTGCGCGCCTGATCCCATAATGCAAACGAAAAAATGCCGTTGAGTTGGTTGAGAAAGCGCGCTGGCGCTTCGATGTCGTCAGCGGCTGCACGGTAAAGCGCGTTGATGACTTCGCAGTCCGAGCCGGTCTGAAACACATAGGTTGGTGCCAATGTAGCTTTGAGTGCAGCGTGGTTATAAATCTCGCCGTTGACCGCAAGCACTAGATCACCGTCTGCGGACATTATCGGCTGCGAGCCGCCAGCCGGGTCGACGATCGCCAGGCGCTCGTGCACCAGGACCACACCCTCGCCGTGCACTCCCGGACTCAGGTACACGCCGCTCCAGTCCGGGCCACGATGCCGCTGGCGTTGCGACCGCTCCAATGCCTGGCGGCGCAGGACGCCGGGATCATCGCCAGACTGCAAGCCAAAAATGCCGAAGATCGAGCACATGTGGTAGGTCCTTGAGTGGCCTATCAATGGGAAGCAGACACTGACGGTTTGCGCCAGCGACAAAGAAAAACCCGCGGCTAGCGCGGGTTTCGTCAGATCTGCGCACCAAGCTACGCTATCCGCCGTCCCGCGCCCATGGGCTGTTCGGATTGCGATTGAAGGTAGCGTACTGCACCAACCAAACGTAACCTGCATTCGACGGCGGGCGCAAGCATTGCTTGAAAGAAAATGCCGAAATCCTGGCATCATTTGTCACAATTTCGTGCGGCTTAACGGTGTAGCGATGCCATGACGGCGTTACCGCGTGCCAAGGCGACGCCGCCGCGCCGCTCCGGTCTTTCACCGGTCTGGCTCGTCCTGGCCGGGATCGCCTCCGTGCAGGTCGGGGCGGCGTTTGCCAAGCAGCTGTTCGGACAGATCGACCCGACCGCGATGGTCTGGCTGCGGCTTGCTGCGAGCGCGCTCATGCTGGGCCTGATCGCCAGGCCGCGGCTGGCCGGCCGCAGCCGTTCCGACTGGCTCCATGCGGTTGCGTTCGGCACGGCGCTGGCGGTCATGAACTGGGCGTTTTACGAATCATTCGCGCGCATTCCGCTCGGGCTCGCGGTGACGATCGAGTTCGCAGGGCCGCTGACGCTCGCGCTCGTTCTGTCGCAGCGTCGCAGCGACATCATCTGGGTGGCGCTGGCGGCGTCCGGCGTCGTGCTGCTCGGGCTTGAGCCCGGCGACCTCGATCCGGCGGGGGTCGTGTTCGCGCTGCTCGCGGGTGCGGCGTGGGCCGCCTACATCTTGCTCGCGGAGCGGACGGGCACGCGCTGGCCGGGGCTCGATGGCCTTGCTGTGGCATCCGCCGTCGGCGCCCTGCTGCTGACCGGCTTCGCACTGCCGGTGGGAGGTGCGGCGCTGCTCGACCCGCGCGTCCTTGCCGTCGGTTTCGCCGTTGGCCTGCTCAGCTCAGTCGTGCCGTATTCGCTTGACTTGATCGCCCTGCGGCGCTTGCCGGCCCCGGTGTTCTCGATACTGATGAGTTTGGAACCGGCGGCGGCGGCACTGGTCGGCATGCTGCTTTTGGAAGAGTTTCTATCGCCGCTCCAGCTCCTGGCGATCGGTTGCGTGGTCGCCGCATCGGTGGGGGTCACGCGGTCGGCGGCGAGGCGCGGATCACGGCCGCAGCCTGACCCATCCGGCGGCGAATAGTCGTGAGAGGGTCGTGAAAAGGTCGTGCATAAGCAGGTGCACAGCGTTCTCGGCGCTGCCTCCCTACTCCATTCTCACTAGCCTGCCGACCTTCATGCTCAATGGTCCGATGAGGCGCGATCCGTTATGTCGGCAACAACCGCTGCATCAATGCTAGATAAAGCCCGGGAAGTGCTTCGAGATCAGCCACTGCAATATGCTCGTCAACCTGATGGATGCTGGCATTGATCGGTCCGATCTCGATGCATTGCGCACCCAGCGGCGCGATAAAACGTGCATCAGACGTACCGCCGCCGGTGCTCTCCTCCGGTGCTGCGCCAGCCATTTCGGTCAGTACTTCACGCGCGGCCGCACGCAATCGACCTTCTGGCGTGTAAAACGGCTCGCCGCCGAGCAGCCACTGGATCGAATACTGCAACCCATGCGCTTGCAAAACCGCCTCGCATGCTTGTTGCAACCGCGTCGCGTCCCAGCATGGGTTGTAGCGTAGATTGAAGCAGATGGTCGCGTCTCCCGGGATCACATTGGCCGCACCGGCGCCAGCGTTGAAATTGCTGATCTGCAAACTGGTCGGCGGAAAACTCTCATAGCCCTCATCCCAACGCTTGGTTGTCAATTCAACCAGTGCCGGCAGCGCCAGATGAATTGGATTACGCGCGTTGTGCGGATAGGCGACATGACCTTGGATGCCATGTACGGTTAGCGTTGCCGACAAGGTACCGCGCCGGCCAATGCGCAGCAGATCCCCGAGCCGCCGCTGCGATGAGGGCTCACCGGTAATGCACCAATCGATACCTAATCCGCGTTCACTTAACGTCTGCGCAACCCGACGCACGCCGTCCACCGCATCGCCTTCTTCGTCAGAGGTCAGCAACAACGCAACCGTGCCGGCATGATCAGGACGCGCAGTAACAAACTGCTCCAACGCGATCACTAACGCGGCAACACCACTTTTCATGTCTGCCGCGCCACGCCCATACAGCAGGCCGTCGCGTATTTCCGGCACAAACGGATCACTGCTCCAGGCTGCGCGTGGACCAGCAGGCACCACATCGGTATGACCCAATAGAACCAACACGGGTGCGCCGCTGCCGTGGGTCGCCCACAGATTGTCTACCACGCCGTAGCGCAAATGCTCGCAGGTGACTCCTGAGCGCACCAGACGTTGCGCGATTAACGACTGACAGCCACCATCATCCGGGGTTACCGACTGGCGCGCGATCAACGCTTTGGCTAACGCCAAAACTGCGCTCACTTGCCCGCGCCAAAACGTCGCTTGAAGCCGTTGTCGCTGAACCCTTGTGTGATCGTTCCGTCATCGGTGACCACCAACGGTCTGCGGATCAACTGCGGGTACTCTTTCAGCAGCAGCTTCCACTCGGCATCGCTGCCTGGCGTTCTGCGATTCGGCGCCAGATTGCGCCAGGTGGTCGAGGATTTGTTGATCATTGTCTCCCAACCACCCAACCCAGCCTTCCAAGCCAGCAGTGTGTCCTGCGACTGCAGTTGCTCTCGATAATCGACAAATTCATGCGCGATATCAAAGCGCTTGAGCCAATTGCGCGCTTTGCGGCAGGTGTCGCAGTTGGAAAGACCGTAGAGGATCGTCGCCATGTCGCAGGACCTATCTCACTCAATTTGAGAAATACGCTGCTGCACCGAATGTTCAAGTCGTCGTCATCCGCGCGCGGGCGGCGATAAAGACTTGGATTTTCATCGCCATTCGATTTTGAAATAGGTGCTAATCACCATGTCCGCGCAGCAGTTCGTTGATCGAAGTCTTGGCGCGTGTCTTGGCGTCGACCTGTTTGACGATCACCGCGCAGTACAAAGAATGCGATCCGTCAGCTGCCGGCAGCGATCCAGACACGACCACGCTGTAAGGCGGTATCCGGCCATAGCTGATCTCGCCGGTGGCGCGGTCATAGATGCGGGTACTTTGGCCGATAAACACACCCATGCCGATCACGCTGTGATGGCCAACGACCACGCCCTCCACGATTTCCGAGCGCGCACCGATGAAGCAGTGATCCTCGATGATCGTCGGACTGGCTTGCAATGGTTCGAGCACGCCACCAATTCCAGCGCCCCCGGAGATATGACAATGCTTGCCCACCTGGGCGCAGGAGCCCACCGTCGCCCAGGTATCAACCATCGTGCCCTCACCCACGTAGGCCCCAATGTTGATAAAGCACGGGGTCAGCACGACATCCTTGCCCAAATAGGTACCGGACCTAACCACAGTGCCCGGTAGCACGCGCACTCCGAGCTTGCGAAATTGCGCCTCGCTAAATCCCGCAAAGCGCAGCGGAATCTTGTCCCAATACGGCGCAGGCGCTGCATCCAATAATTGTGCTTCTCGCACCCGAAAGTACAACAGCACCGCTTTTTTCAACCACTCGTTCACGGTCCATCCGCCTTGACCGTCGGGCTCGGCAACCCGGAACTCGCCACTCTCGATTCCGGCGATGACCCGCTCGACGGTCGGACGCGTGGAGCCATTGACCTCGTGCATGGTCAGCATCGTACGTCGCTGCCATGCACTGTCGATCATGAATTTCAACTCCTCCAACCCAGGCCCTTGCGGCTCTGCTTGCTTTGCCGGCGTTTTAGCTGACACGCGCCGTTTAGGTGCGGATTTCTTCGATGCAGTTACTGCGGTCGCTTTCCGCATTGATTTTTTCTTCTTCGGTGCGGAACTCATCGATTTTTGTCTCCATCTAGGACCTGCATCAGTGCATTGCGCAATGCTTGCTGCCGCTCCGGATCAAGCGCACGGCCATGCTCGTCGGCTACGTGAAAAACGTCCTCGGCGCGCTCACCAAAGGTTGCGATGCGCGCATCGTGCACCCATAGTCGTTGCGCGCGCAGCACCTGGGATAAATCTGCAAGCAATCCTGGTCGATCGGTGCATACCACACTCAACGCGCTGCGATCACTCGCGATATCGGTGATGCTGATATTCGGCGCTATCCGGAAATGACGCAGATGACGTGGCCGGATGCGCCGCGCAGGGCGGATTCGATCCAGCGGTGCGGACAATACCGCCATCAGTTTGCGCTCCAGTGCGAGCGCCGAAAACAATCGTGTCGGTTCGGACGGCAGCACCTCAAACGTGTCGAAAATGGTGTCACTCGGTCCGTCGAAAATGCGCGCACGCTGGATCGCTAGTCCCAAACGGTCGAGTGCGGTAACCACCGCCGCGAATAAGCCGGCGCGATTGGGCGCGTGCACAAACACCTCAAGCGCCTGCAATCCATCTTGCTCACCAGCCTGGGCACCAAATTGCGCGCCGAGCGGGCGCACCCGCACGCGGGTCTGACCAGGCGCCCGATCACGCAGCGCAGCCGCTTGCCAGGCGACCTGGTCCGGACGCCCGCGCAACAGCACTCCGCGCGGTAGGCGATCAAGCAATGCCTGCCCTTCCGACCGAACGATCCCGTGCGCTTCAAGCAATGCCAATGAGGCAGCTGTGGTTTCTGCTAGACGTTCTTCAGCAGCAACCGGATGCTCCAAACCTCGACGAAACGCTTCGCGCGTGGCCGAATAAAGATCCATCAGCAATCGGTCTTTCCACGCATTCCACAACTTGGGTGAGGTGCCAGCAATGTCTGCGCAGGTCAGCAAGTACAAATAATCCAAACGATCACGGTCGGCAACTTGATCGGCGAAACGATGAATGACCTCTGGATCGCCGATATCTTGCTTTTGAGCGGTAGTCGACATCAACAGATGCCGCTGCACCAGCCAGGCCACCAGTTCGGTATCAGGCTCGGATAGCCCGTGAGCGATGCAGAACTCGCGCGCATCGACTGCGCCTAATTCGGAATGGTCTCCGCCGCGACCCTTGCCGATGTCGTGGAACAACGCCGCCAGCAACAGCAGCTCCGGCTTGTGCAGCCGTGGCCAGACATCGTGCGCGATCATGAACCGTTCGTCCACGCCTGCAGCGAATCCGGCGATGTTACGCAGCACCGCCAACGTGTGTTGGTCAACGGTATAAACGTGAAACAGATCAAACTGCATCCGCCCAGAGACCCGTGCAAATGCCGGCAGCCAGCGGCTCAGCACACCCAAACGGGCCATGCGTTCGAGTGTGCGCACCGGCTGTGGGGAGCGCAGCAGCGTGAGGAACGTATCACGCTGCGCTTGCTCCGCTGCGCTAAATGCCGGTATATGTATCAGCGCTTCGGCGAGCGCACGTGCGGTGTGCGAGTGCAAACCTTGCACGCTAGGATTCGCCGCCCAGACTGCGAAAAGCGCGAATAATTCATTGATCACCTGCGCATCGGGTGTCTGCATCGGCCACGCGGGATCACTCGCGGCCAGATAGCTGCGGCGCAATTCGAAACGCTCATCCACGCGTACCGGCATTGCTTCGCCTTCGAGTTGCTCCTCAAATCGCTGCAACAGCCGATCGCCGATACGCTGGACCCGCGCCGCACTACGGTAGAACCCTTGCATCATCTGTTCGACTGCCAGACTGCCGCTGGCATCGCGGTGTCCCAACTGCGCCGCCAGGTTTTTTTGATGGTCGAAACGCAGACGTTCCTCGCGCTTTCCTGCGACTAGGTGCAGCCCGAAACGTAGTCGCGCCAGCGCGCGGCGTTCTTGATCCAGAGACGTGAATTCATCTTCGCCCAGCTGCCCGAGCGAGATCAGCGCCTCCAAATTGCCCGCGCCGGCCACCCGCAGTGTCATCCAACGCAGCGTCTGCAAATCGCGCAGACCGCCGGGACCATCCTTAAGATTGGGCTCGAGATTGTCAGAGGTATCGCCAAAGCGCGCATGCCGGATGCGTTGCTCCTCGCGCTTGGCAAAAAA
>Ga0153982_1000182_pt1 | contig 17165 bp, 12 predicted proteins | sample TSGA066MetaG_FD_104743 | JGI IMG/M metagenome (GOLD analysis project Ga0153982, IMG submission 104743) | Attine ant fungus gardens microbial communities from Georgia, USA - TSGA066 MetaG | ecosystem: Host-associated > Fungi > Mycelium > Unclassified | place: USA: Georgia, Alexander Wildlife...
AGATAGTTACGGTAATCCAGCAGCTCTTCGCCGATAGTTTGCGGCGTGCGCTGTCCCATATCAATCTGCGGATTGAGTCGCTGGTAAAGCTTCGCCAGCGCCTCCGAAAAGGTCAATCGCTGGCTTTTAAACAGATCCTGATGCTGTTCATGCTGTTCGGAAAGCACGTCCAGCAGCGTAGCGTGCGTCTCCCGTACGTTTACATTCAGGCGCACGCTCTGAACCTGACCGAAGCTGACGTTCTGTAAGCCCTGGTTCAGCTGGCGAATACGGTTTTGCTCGCGCTGAATAGTTTTACGAATGATATTCGCTACGCTGCGGGAACTGATAGCAAGCATCTGTTCACGGGCGGTTAGCTCTTCGCTCAGACGGTTTAGCTCGATTTCCATCTGCTCAATCGCTTCTACCGGATCGTCCGTGCGGATGATATCCTGACGGATACGCTCGCGCAGATGCTGGTAGACGGCAATAAAGAACTCAATCTTCCGTTCTGGCCGTTTTGGATCTTCCGACAGGCGAAGGATATCGCGCAGATGCTCATTATCGGCGACCGCCAGACGCAGCGCACCCAGCGCTTTATCCGACATTGAGCGCAGCTCGTCACCGCCCAGATAGGCAAGCTCACGACGATGCAGTCGACGTTCGACGCCGTTGTCTTTAACCATGCGCAGTACGGCTACCCAGCCAGCTTTCGCGTTAACGACCTGCTCGCGGCTTTGATGATAGTCGCGCTCGACGCGCTTCAGTTTTTTCTGTAGCGCGTCCATCTCGGCTTCACAGAAGGTAAGCTGTTTCTCCAGCTGATTGCGGCGGCTGCGGTTATTGCTCAGCGCGGCATAGAGTTCGTCACGACGAATGCGCGCCCGCTCTTCTGCGCTCGCATCGGCGGCCACGCCAATATCCTGCATCTCCTGGAGCAGCTCCTTCAGCATATCGCGCTTGGCATCGTAAGAACTTTTCAATGAGGCCAGCACCTGCGAATACTGCGTCAGCTGCGCCTGATGGCCTCTCAGCTGCTCGCGTGCGCGTGCGCGTTCTGCTTCAGCCTGCTCAAGACGACGGCGTAGTTTTTCATTCAGATCGCTGTTGCCATCAAGCATGCCTGCCGAATCAGCGTAGTTAAAGTGCGCGCGGCGCTGTACCACCTCGGTGATAGCAAAAGCCTGCTGGCGAGCATCGCGCTGTACCTGCTGTGCCTGCTGATAGTCCTGTTTGAGCTGCTCGTGCTGCTCCGGATCGCTTTGCAGTACCGCAATCAGCGGCTCCAGTTTTGCCAGATTGGTACCGTGCTGCTGCAGGAAACGTGCGGCTTCCTGAGCTTCATCCAGCCTTTCCAGAATTTCTTCATAGCGATCCTGCAGCGTTTCGTCCAGCAATAAATTGACGCGCGGCATCAGCCGGTTGAGCTGAGCCACGCCCTCTTTAGCCTGATCAAACTGCTGGCGCTGCTGCTGGTTTTCACTTTCGTGCGCGCTAATAGCGCGTTCCAGTTCGCCACGACGGCCGTTCAGCTGACGAATTTCCGCTTCCGGATCTGCTTCAAAAGCGACGCCGATATGTCCACCGATAAAGCGGCTGAATGCCTGATGCAGGCGCTGCGTTTTCTGCACGTCAAAGGAGAGCGTGGCGTAGCGTTCCGCCAGCGTTTCCCGCTCTGCGCGCAGCAGTTCCAGCTGGTTTTCACGCGCGGCGCGACCAAACAGCGGAACTTTGGGAAAACGGGAATAGCGCCACTGACGATCGCCTGCTTTGACCACGACCGCTTTTTGTAACTCTTCGACGTTAAATACGCTGTCATCGAAAGACTGCGGATCGCCTTCAATCAGGTAGAGATCTTCCGGGCACTCTTCCAGCCCGTCCAGCAGCTCACGCACCAGCGACAGATCGGGTACCACGATAGCGTGGCGTGCCGGGCCATATAGCGCGGAGAAGTACGGTGCGTCTTCAATGGTGACGTCGTCATAAATTTCTGACAGCAAAACCCCGCCAAAACGTTCGGCAAGGTGATTCAGACGCGCGTCTTCAGAGCCGCCAGGCTGGCTCAACCGTTCAATCTGGTTTTCAACGTCACGTTTGCGCGCGGCAACTTCGTCACGTTCAACGGTGGTTTCGCGTTCGCGCTCCAGCAGCAGCTGCATGTGCTCGGTAACCTGCTGGCTGTTTTCCAGCGACTGCCCCGTTTGTTCACGCAGCTGCGTCAGAATTTCCTGCGCGTTCAGCCACTGCGGCGCCTGTCTGGTCAGGCGTGCAATACGTTCACGCACCTGCTCCAGCTCCTGCCGCATCACCATGCGGCGCTCGCCAGCGTCCGCCACGCTTTCGGAGAGCTGCTCAATACGGGCTTCCAGTTCGAACTGTAAGGCTTCCAGCTCTTGTGGTTCATATTGCTGACCGTACCGTTTGCAGAATTCGTTCAGCAAACGTTCGGCCTCCTGCTGCTCGCGCAGACGCTGTTCCATTTCGGACAGGCGCGAACGCAGCGACTGCAGTTGCTCTGCATGGTAGCGCTGATTGCTGGCGTCGCGCAGGAGTTCACGTCCGGTTTGATAAGCTTCGCTGCGGCTCACCGGCCCGGCAATACGCGCAACCAGTTCAAAAGCCTGCTCAAACTGGCTGTGCGCGGCCTGCGCGACGCTCATTTTCTGTTCCAGCTGCAACAGCTTATCGGTCGCTTCCTGCTCTTTAGCCCGGAACGTTTCCTGCCACTCCTGAGCATTGTCGATATTCAGCTCGCCAAGCCGGCAGATTTCCTGCGCGCGCTGCAGGGCGCCAAGCGCCTGCTGGTATTGAATAGCGCGCGTCTGCTGCACGTCCAGCGCCTGCTGATAGTCGGCCAGCTGGCTCTTCAGCTCGTCCACTTCCAGCTCGGCCGCTTCCGCACGCGCTTCGTTGTCTTCATGGCGTTCGCGCGCTTCGGCAACGACTTCATTTTGCTCTTCAAGCCGATAGGTCAGTTCATCGATATCGCCTTCGTAGCGCTCGATTTTTTCCTGCTGGCGCATGGCTGTCTGCACCAGGTTCAGGTGGTCGCTGGCGCTCTGGTAATCCGTTTCTAAATCGCTTTCCGCCCCGGTGTGCTCTGCCAGCTCGCGCGCCATTTCCACATGGCGATACTGTTCGGCGGCCAGCTGCTTGCGGCTACCAAACAGCTCGCTACGCTGCTGCATTGCGCCGTCAAGATGAATACGCCGCTCATTGGCGTGGCGCATATAGTCGGCAGCAACGTAGCTGGTCGCTTCTGATATCAGGTGCTTAAACAGGTCGCGATCGGATTGCGTAACGCGGATGGCTTCCAGCGTCATACGGTTTTCACGCAGCGCCGCTTCCATATCCTGGAAAGCTTTACGCACGCCGCTGTTTTCCGGCAGCAGATAGTCACGCAGCGAGCGCGTAATAGCGCTGGAGATGCCGCCGTACAGCGAAGCTTCGATCAAACGATAATATTTGCTGCGGTCAGAAGCCGTGCGCAGACGCCGCGCCACTATTCCCAAATCGAACATCAGCGAGTGATATTCGGTGATGGAGTTAAACTGTTTGAACTGTACGCTTTCCATCGCTTCGAACTTCTCTTTCAGTTCGCTAAGCGGCAGAACGCGAGCCTGACGGGCATTGACCGTCTCGGTCAGAATTTCCGTCGGATTAATTGAGGTTGGCAAACCGTGGATGCTAAAAGGTCGGATATCGACTTTGCGATCGCGGCCAGCAACCTGCTGCAAACGTACGCCCACAATCACTCGCTGATGCAGCGAATTGACGACGTCCAGCGCTGCGTAACAAACGCCCGGTTTCAGTTTGCCGTGTAGACCTTTGTCGCGCGAGCCGGACGTTGCGCCCGCTTCCGTGGTATTACGAAAGTGCAACAGCGTAAGATCGGGGATCAGCGCGGTGACAAAAGCAGCCATCGTGGTAGATTTACCGGCACCGTTTCCGCCGGACAGCGTGGTGACCAGCTCGTCAAGATCAAAAGTTCGGGCAAAGAAACCGTTCCAGTTAATCAGCGTCAGGGAGCGAAATTTTCCGCGTTCAATCATTCTTCTTCCTCCGCCTGAGCGGCTTCATGGCTTTCTTCGCTTTCATCTGCTTGTGTAAACATCGCTTCGCCGTCTCTGATCATTCTCAGCTGTGCTTCGCGAGCATCGTCTCCGCTGCGCACGTCTGCCCCAAAGCGGAAAACGGATTCAGTAATGCGAAACTTGCTGCTGTCATCGCCCATAAACCACACCATGCCCAGGCGGCGCAAACGCGTCAGCGAAGCGCGCATTTTTTCCTGAAGCTTCTGGCGATCCAGATCGGAACCGGTTGAGCGCTGGTTAACCAGCTTCAGCAGCTTGCTTTCATCGGCCAGCGCCAGCAGTTCGTCGTAGAGTTCCTGCTGGGTAAAGATGCCTTCATTGGCCAGACGCTCGGGACTGAGGTAGAGATAGCAAAGAATTTTACCTACCATCATATCCAGCTCGGAGAGTACCGAACGCGCAATCAGCGTGCTGGCGCGCGGACGCAGATAGAAAAAACCTTCCGGCGCGCGGATCAGTTCTACGTTATAACGCAGATAAAACTCTTCCAGATATTCCTGGTAATCCATCAGAAACGCGTGATTATCCAGCTCTTCAATGCCGATATGGCGGCCCGCACGCAGCTGGCTGTCTAGCGCAGGGAAAAGCGGGTTAGCCAGCGCCAGCGCCAGCTTAACCGGCATGACTTGTTCAATATTTATCGATGACATGCGCCTGTACCTTGGCTCCGTAATCATTAATGGCCTGCCACTCTGCGGGCAGACCGGAAAAATCAGCTTCGGCGACGCCTAAACGCACGGCCTGATCGACGACAATTCTTGCCACGTCAAAGTGGCGGGCTCGCGGGTACTGCGCCAGATAGTCACGCATGACCAGGCCCAGGTTGAGCGGTTTTTGTTGGGCTTTGTAAATAGCCAGCGCTTCTTCAATCATGGCCGCCAGCTGCTCGCGAATTTCGCTCAGCTCTTCATATTCCAGTTCGGAAGGCAGCTCGCCCGTGACTTCTTCATTACGCAACGCCAGCTCTTCATCACGGACGTCATACAGCCTCTCGGCATTGGCGTAGGTTAATGCCCAGGGTTTATCAAAATAGGTTTGCAAAGATTGACGCAGGCGCTGCGCGAAGACGCGATTTTTATCCATATCGATGGCGGTACGAATAAATTTGTGCACGTGGCGGTCGTAACCAATCCACAGGTCGATGGCCTGCTGGCCCCAGCTGATAATACGGTCCAGCTTGTTTTGCAGGTCGAACACCAGCTTGTCGATAAAGCCAAGATCCGGACTGCCCAGCGTGGCATCCTGAATGCGTAACAGGTTCGCCTGCAGCTTATCGCCCGCCGCTTCCAGCGTATCCTGAAGCTCACGTAGCGTGCCGGACGTTTCATTCAGCAGCATTTCGCAGCTGGAAATAGCGGCGCGCCAGTCTTTATTCAGCAGCTGGGCGATATCATCTTTTACCGCCTGCTGCTGCTCATCCATGATGCGCTGGGTGATATCAATGCTGTCAAAGATTTCCGCCACGGAATATTTAAGCGGCGCAAAAACGTTGCGGTGCCAGTGAAAATCATCGCCATCTTCCTCTGCCGCATCCGCCGCACGCTTGAGCTCGCCAGCCACGATAGAGAGCTGCATGGAAAGCCGCAGCGTGGAAAATTCCCGCTGGCGAATGTAATAGTCGGTAATGCCGATAGCGAGCGGCGTCAGGCGATAGATAGCGTGGCCTTCTGCGTGCTCGCTGGTAAAGCGGTTAAGCAGACGCTGTCGCACCATATCGTTAATCGCGTTATTCGCGCGGACGCTGACGGTTTCGCTGGTCTGTTCAAATCCTTCGCTGACGTGACGAAAGGCGTCCGTGAGTTCGCCTTCGCTCATCTCACCGTCCATGCGCTCGCCGTTAAGCGTGGCAATTGCCAGTAAAAAAGCCAGACGTTCGGTAGGCAGCGAGACGGAAAAATCGTTTTTCCGCGCCCATGCAACCAGCTCCGGTACTGTCTGGGAAAATTCACTCATGCTTGGTCCTTTATGGGCTTTTGCGCTGTTACGTGGATATAGCGACCCAAACTTAAAAATGGTTCCTGGCGGCAAAAACGCTTTTCCAGCGCCAGAACTTCTTCAAATCTTTCCGTTTGCTTCTGTTTATCACGCATATAGTCATGAAAAACGCGCACGCCGGTCTTATTGCCGACGATAAAGCCGGCTTGCTCCAGCCAGCGATAAACCTGCTTCGGTTCACGCGGATAGTCTGGCGACAGGGTCTTACGCTTTCTTTTGCGCAGATCGGCCTGCATATAGCCGAAGTTACCCAGTACCAGCGTCTGCATCATCAGCCCGTTGACGTTGTAGAACATCAGCGAGAGCACGCCGCCTGGCGCAAGGGCATCGTATAAAGCGGCCAGTACCGCTTCCGGCTCCGCAACCCATTCCAGCACAGCGTGAAACAATACCAGATCGACCGGCCGATCCAAATGCTGGCCTGCTTGCTGCGCGCTGATTTGTTTAAACTGCATGTTGCTGCTCACGCCTTTTTCTTCGGCATGAAGACGCGCCCGCTGCAGCATTTCTTCAGATAAATCGCAGAGTAAAACCTGATGCCCCAGGCTGGCAAGCCCGCAGCTGGTTTGCCCTTCGCCGCCGCCTGCATCCAGCACTTTTAACGGTCTTTGCGGCAGCATGGCTAAAATTTCGTCAAGCTCCTGCCAGACGATGGCCTGGCGGATACGGCCTTTGGTTGTGCCGTAGATATTTTGCGAAAATTTTTCCGCGATATCGTCAAAGTTGCGATCCTGCATAAGCGGGCTCCGGGCTGGGCAAAAGGTGAATCCGGCGGCTATTTTGGCATACACTGAGGGAGAATGAACCTTTCCGTCACTGCTTCGCTTTCGGGTGGCGTTTTTTCGGACAAAAGGAAGCGTTTTCCATGTTTTTTACGCTTAAAAAAGCGATTGGTGGTCTGTTAATGCCCTTGCCGCTGCTGTTGTTACTGATGGCGGTTGCCCTTTTCCTGCTCTGGTTCAGCCGCTGGCAAAAAACCGGGAAAATTATACTCTCTTCTGCCTGGCTGATTTTGTTGCTGATCAGTCTTCAGCCGGTTGCCGATAGCCTGCTGGCGCCGCTCGAAAAAGAGTTTCCTACGTGGCGGAAAGCGCAAAAGGTGAATTATGTGGTGGTGCTGGGAGGCGGTTACACCTGGAATCCGCAATGGGCGCCGGGTTCGAATATGATTAACAATAGTTTGCCCAGGCTGGTGGAAGGGATCCGCTTATGGCGGGCTAATCCGGGCGCGAAAATAATTTTTACCGGTGCGGCTGCGCAAGGAAATCCTGTCAGCTCGGCGGAAGTGACGGCCAGGGTGGCAGAGACGCTGGGCGTGCCGCGCAGCGAAATTATCACCCTGGATAAGCCGCGAGATACGAGCCAGGAAGCGGTCGAGGTCGCTAAAGTGGTTGGCTCTGCCCCTTTCTTGCTGGTCACGTCCGCTTCACATCTGCCGCGCGCGATGCTGTTTTTCCAGCAGCAGGGGTTGCATCCGTTGCCCGCTCCGGCTAACCAGCTGGCTATTGCCTCGCCGCTTAATCCCTGGGAGAAAGCGCTGCCTTCTTCACTCTGGCTTGGCCACAGTGAACGCGCTATTTATGAAACTTTAGGCCGCATCTGGCAACGGATAAACTCGCCTTCAGTCGAGCCAGGGCTGCAGTGAACGCATCGCCAGGTCGAAGCGTTCCCGACTGAACTGGCCGGAATGGATTAACCGGTCAATTTCGTCCCAGAGCATGTAGAGCCAGCGCCTGGCGATAAAGCCTTCCGCCACGGGCGCGCGCTGTAGATAGTGAAACAGCAGCGCCTCGGGCTGGCCTTCCTCACACAGCCTGAATAACTCATATTCACGCGGTGCCCACAATATCGTGCCCGGATTGACCATTGAAAGCAGCTGGTCGCTCCAGGCTTCCTTCATCATGCTTTGCAGCGAAAGATTGCCGTGCACCAGCACGCAGGGATCGTCAAAATCGGTGAAAAAAGAGCACAGGCTTTGCCGGCAGCGGAAAAGGAAACGGTGATCGTCCATCGACAGGCGTTCCGGGCGCATATAGCCCAGCGTGGACCATAAGATCTCTACTCGCTGCTTGTACCATGCGGGCCAGTTGTTTTCCTGGGTACTGTCTACCGTGCCAACGAGGCCGTGACTATCAATGCGGTGCCAGGCCAGCAGCGCGGCGACAATCTGATCCTGTAGCTGTAGCCAGCGCTCAGGCGTACGCGTTGGCGCTTCTACCGATACGCCGCCCATTCTTTCCATCAGCAACACTTCGTGCTGAGGCGTTTGCTGACTAACCATCATGCCGTAGACCGTTGGCATACGCACCGTACTTTCCCGGCCCAGCATCGACAATTTGTAGGCTTCCTGAGAGGCGATACCCCGGGCGGTGTAATATTTTGCCACCAGCGGCAACGAATGGCCTTTGCCGTCATATAACGAGTAAAGGCTGGCATAGGGTTGCTGGCTAATACATTCAAGACGGCTTAACGTTTCGCCAAGTACCGTGGAAAGCTCGGAAAGAAGTTGTTTCATCTGCTGCTCCTGGTTGCGGGCCCGTTGTTAAACCTGGTGTAAGAAGCAGAGAAAAAGGGCCGCAGCCGGCCCTGAAAAGTTACTGCATAGCCGCCCGGACGCGTTCCAGGTCTTCCGGCGTATCGACGCCAGCACCCGGAATAGCCTGCGCGACGTCGACGTGAATTTTTTCGCCGTACCACAGCACGCGCAGCTGCTCCAGTAGCTCAATTTGCTCCAGCGGGCTGGTTTCCCAGCTGACATAACGGCGGATAAAGCCCGCGCGGTAGCCATAAATACCGATATGGCGCAAAAAGTTGTCGCCAACGGTTTCCTTTGAGCGAGCAAAACGTTCACGATCCCACGGAATAGTGGCGCGAGAGAAGTAGAGCGCATAGCCCTGGGCATCTCTGACCACTTTTACCGCGTTAGGATTAAACGCCTCTTCTGCTGACGTGACCGGCACGGCCAGCGTCGCCATCCCGGCACTGCTTTTCGCCAGATTATCAGCGACCTGACGAATGATAACCGGTGGGATCATCGGTTCATCACCCTGCACATTTACAATGAGTGCATCGTCAGCAAACTGATATTTTTCAATAACTTCAGCCAGCCTTTCCGTACCGGACTGATGGTCGGACCGGGTCATACAGACTTCTCCGCCAGCGGCTTCTACCGCACGCGCGACGTCATCATTGTCCGTTGCTACAATCACACGTTCCGCACCGGATTCGCGAGCTCGCTCCATGACGTGAACAATCATAGGCTTGCCGTGAATATCGATTAGCGGCTTTCCCGGCAGCCGTGTGGAAGCATAACGTGCCGGAATGATCGCGATAAAACTCATGGATGAGTCTCTTCCAGCGACAGCGAACGCGCTTCGGTTTCTAACAGCACGGGGATGCCGTCACGTACCGGATAAGCCAGACCATCAGGCTTACAGATAAGCTCCTGCTGATCTTTATTGTAATACAGCTTGCCGTGACAAACCGGACAAGCGACGATTTCGAGTAAACGATGATCCATGGTATCTCCCTGGTGGATCCGGTCAGACAGAGCGTTAGAATATCATAGCTCTTCCATGAGCGGTTAACCTCCCCGGACGCTTTATATTGTCCATTCCAGCGGCATGTCGCTGGCTTCGCGCGGCAGATGAGATAAAAGAACTGTTTCGGCTCCCTGCCAGCGAGCAAAACGCGTAATGGCCTGGCGCAAATCGTTTAGCAGCGAAGCATTTATCTTTACTCCCGCTTCCAGCCACAGCTGCTTTACCAGTAGTCTTTTTTCTTTACGTAGCATTTTGGCATCAAGACGGCCTTTCAGCGCGCCGCGATGCAAAATCGGTAACACAAAATAGCCATACTGGCGCTTTGCTTCTGGCGTATAGCATTCCAGCCGATAGTTAAAATCAAACAGCTCCAGCGCACGCTTGCGATCCCACACAACCGGATCAAAAGGTGAAAGCAGCGTTGTGCAGGTAGCTTCAGGGTCAGTTTGCAGTATCGGTAGCTGTGAACAATGCAGATAGCACAGCCCCAGCGTTTCAACTTCTACCGGCACCACCTCACCGCTACTCAGCCATTCGCCCAGCGCTTCTTTTACCGGCGCGCGCTTAAGCCGATAATAATCAGCAAGCCAGGCCGGGCGAAATATGCCCAGGCTGCGCGCGCTGTTACGCAACATTTGCATGACGGCGTCGTTTTCGCTGAGTGCGTGAACGGCATCATCCCACTCGGGAAGCACGCGCTGACGCAAATCGTAAACGCGCTGAAAGTTACGGCGCTCAACAACCATCAGCTCGCCAGAGGTAAACAAGTTTTCCAGGTGACGTTTGTGCGGCTTCCACGACCACCAGCCGGACTTTTGTCCTTCAGGCGCGGCAAAGTCGGCTGATCTGACTGGCCCGTGCTTTTCAATATGGGCCAGAAGCTGTGTAATTTCCTGCTGCCATGTGTTCACCCACTGCTGATTATATTTCCAGCCCATATTTTCTGGCGCAAGCATGCGATGGCGCAGCAAAGGATAGTCTTCGGATGGAATGAAGCAGGCTTCGTGCGCCCAGTACTCAAAAAGCTTGCCGGTCGATAAGGCCTCTTCCAGCCAGCTCTGCGGATAGTCGCCAAGGCGGCTAAAAAGCACCAGATAAGGACTGCGAGCCACTACATTGATGGTGTCAATCTGCAACAAAGACATTTGCCGCACAGCATTAACGAGGTCGCTAAACTGCGCCTTACGTCGAGGCGGCTGCAGCAGGCCCTGTGCAGCCAGATGAACATTCCGCGCTTGCGGCAGAGAAAGAGAATAAGAAGACATAATGCACCTGTCTGGTAAGGTGCATTCAGTTTAGCGATTTAATGATTTTTCGGCGACTTAAGGGACACAATACGCTCCAGTAACTCATTGCCCTGAGTCACTGGCAGTTCGGCATCAACCGGCAAATACCACCAGTTTGCTGCGGCAAAACCGCGCGCCTTCACCGCATCTTTTTCAGTCATTAACAGAATCTGATTTTCATCGACCAGTGATGCCAGCTGCCCGGCGCTGTAGTCCTGATGATCGGCAAAGGGAACCTCTTTAACCGGCACAATACCCTGCTGGCGAAGCGTAGCGAAAAAACGAGGCGGATGACCGATACCGGCCATTGCGACCACGTTTACCAGAGAGGTTAAAGGCAAAGTCTGGCGAGTCAGCAGATTGACCGCGAAACCCGGTGCCAGCTGCATAGGTATTTCACCTGCATGCGCGTTGCCGCCATTGGTAATCACGGCATCCACACTTTGCAACCGTGAAGCCCGTTCGCGCATTGGGCCTGCCGGCAACCACCAGCCATTGCCAAAACGACGCTGGCCATCAACCACCACGATTTCAAAATCCCTCGCCAGCGCATAATGCTGCAGGCCATCGTCGGTAATAATGATGTCAATATCGTTCTGGCTCAGCAATGCCTGCACGGCCTCTTTGCGCCGGGGAGAAACGGCGACCGCCGCGCCGGTCCGCTGATAAATCAGTACCGGTTCATCCCCTGCTTCGCGCGTGGTTGTCTGCTCATTAAGCCTTAACGGATAGGTTTGGGCTTTACCGCCGTAGCCCCGGGAGACCACGCCAGGGCGTAAACCACGCTGCTGCAGCGCCTGCACCAGCCAGATAACCACCGGCGTTTTACCGTTGCCGCCCGCGGTCAGATTACCCACAACGACTACAGGCACCGGCGCGTGCCAGGCTTTACGCCAGCCCCAGACGTAGCTATAGCGCAGCAGCTGGCTGATTAATCCGTACAGCCAGCTGAGCGGCAGCAGCAGTCGCCATAGCGCTGACCGGCCGCTCCAGAGGCGTTCAATCATTACCAAACTGCATTTTGTGCAGCTGAGCGTAGGCGCCTTTATGCGCCAGCAGCTCGGCATGACTGCCGCGCTCTACGATATGCCCATCTTCCACCACCACAATTTCATCGGCTTTTTCAATAGTGGAAAGACGGTGAGCGATCACCAGCGAGGTACGGTTTTTCTGCAGCTCGTCCAGCGCTGACTGAATGGCCCGCTCTGATTCGGTATCCAGCGCAGACGTTGCCTCATCAAGAATAAGGATTGGGCAGTCTCGCAGCAGCGCGCGTGCAATCGCAATGCGCTGGCGCTGTCCGCCCGAGAGCAGCACGCCGTTTTCACCGATGACCGTATCCAGCCCGTTATCCATTTTGTTAATGAAATCCATCGCGTGCGCCATGGTCGCCGCTTTTTCGATATCTTCACGGCTGTATTGCTCGTTGCGCGCATAGGCAATGTTATTGGCCACGGTATCGTTAAAGAGATGAACATTTTGCGAAACCAGCGCGACCTGATTACGTAACGAACTGAGCGTGTATTCACGTAAATCATGCCCATCCATCAGGATTTCGCCCTGCTGAATGTCGTAAAAACGCGTCATCAGGCTGGCAATGGTTGATTTCCCCGAGCCAGAACGTCCTACCAGCGCCACCGTTCTCCCTGCCGGGATAGACAAATTGATGTTATGCAGCGCCGGCGTTTCACGCCCGGGGTAGGTGAAGGTCACGTTACGGAACTCAATATCACCGCGAGCGCGTTCGATTACCCGGGTACCGGTATCCGTTTCCTGCTCGCTATCCAGAATGGAAAACAGCGTCTGACAGGCCGCCATGCCGCGCTGGAACTGCGCGTTGACGTTGGTCAGGGATTTCAGCGGTCGCATAAGCGCGATCATTGATGAAAACACCACGGTAATAGTACCGGCGGTTAAGGTCGCCATCACGCTTGGGAAACTCGCGGCATAAAGGACAAAAGCCAGCGCCAGCGAGGCGATCAGCTGGATAACAGGATCGGAGACGGAGGAAGCGGAAACCAGCTTCATGCCCTGCTGCCGCATGCGGTTACTGACGACGTCAAACCGCTGGCTCTCAATTTTCTGACCGCCAAAAATCAGGACTTCTTTATGGCCCTTTAGCATCTGCTCAGCACTGGTGGTCACCTGCCCCATGGTGTTCTGCATGTTTTTACTGATGCTACGGAAGCGTTTTGACACGGTGCGAATAGCGAAAGAAACCACCGGTGCCAGTAAAATCAGGATGACCGACAGCTGCCAGCTGTAGTAAAACATCATGATAAACAGACCGATAATTGATGCACCTTCACGCACCACGGTGACCAGCGCGCTGGAAGAGGATGAGGCCACCTGCTCCGAATCATAGGTGATTCGCGACAGCAGCGTGCCGGTAGATTGCTGATCGAAGAAGGCGACCGGCATGCCCATCATATGGCTAAACAGACGGCGGCGCATCGACATCACCACGTTGCCAGAAACCCATGAAATACAGTAGCTGGAGATGTAGCTGGAGACGCCACGTACCAACATTAATCCGATTACGGCCAGCGGCATCCAGACCAGTACGGAAGAATCTGCTTTGCCGAAACCGTCATCCAGCAGCGGTTTTAGCAAGGACATCATCAGCACATCACCTGCTGCGTTGACGATAAGAGCGACAGAAGAGACTGCCAGTCCCGTTTTAAATGGTTTGATCATCGGCCAGAGGCGTCGGAATGTCTGCCAGGTGGAGAGATCTTTGTCCTGATGCATTAGTTAACCAGCTTCTAATTGAAATAGCCGCTCATTCTACCTGGAATAACGGGCTACGCCAAACCACTGATGGTACCAGCGGGGCATTATTTGCGCTCTATAGGTTAAAACACGCCAGTTTTCTCTATAAAATTCAAGGGCTATTTGTCCATCGGCGGCGGTGTCGTACCAGCGATAATGGTTTTCATGATAGCGTGTGATAATACGTTTAGCAGGCAATTTCCATGCGTTATAGCGCGCGGCGGAGGCCAACGCGACGCTACCTGCGACTTTTCTGAGCAGCGGCGGCGAAGAGGATGTGCCGCTACCATGATGGGGTACCTGAATGATATCGGCTCGCAATCTATCACCATAAAAACTGACCAGTTTCAGCTCGGCTGGCGTTTCAATATCGCCCGTCAGCAAGATTTTCCTCTTACCATCGGAGACCAGAATGACGCAGGACTGGTTATTGCCGCTGGGTATCGTCATCTTTTGCGGCCACAGGACTTTAAACGTCAGGCTTTGCCAGCGCCAGCTGAGGTTTTTCTGACAAGGCAGATGTCCGGGCAGGTTTAATCCGCTACGGATGGTCGCCGCAGGAAAATTAGCGCGCAGGCTGTTAAGGCCGCCGATATGATCGAGATGGCCATGGCTTAAAATAATCTGCTGTACGGTCAGCCTTTGCCAGCGTAGCCATGGCACTATTTGACTGAGCGCGGCATCACCACTGCCCCACCTGTTGCCCGTATCGTAAATGACCGCTTTACCACGTTGTGAAATGACTATGCTTAGCCCGTGTCCAATATCCAGCATGTCCAGGCGCCATTCAGGTTCTTTAATATTTAGCCGCCAGCACAACAAAGCCAGACAGAAACTGACCACGGTCAGAGGTGAACTATGCCACCAGTGAAAACGGCAGACTGCCATCATCAGCAAGCAGAACAGGCTCAGCCATAAAACCTGTTCGCTTACGCCAATCCAGCCTTTTGGCAATAAAAATAGCGGTTTGAATACCAGTGCAAGCGAGCAGTCTGCCAGCCACCATAAAAACTGGCTCAGCGGCGCGCAAGGAAGCAGCAGGATTGCGCCAAGCAGTAGCGGGACCGTTAATAAAGTCACTAACGGTACTGCCCACAAATTTGCCAGCAATGCGCTTACGCTGATGCCGTGGAAAATGAAGATCTGTAGCGGCATTAACAGGACAAAAAGACCGAGCTGCAGGTGAAGCAGCCGTAATAACAGCCATTTCTTTTGTTTTGAAAAGCGGCCAGCCAGAGGAAACCAGTGATACCAGAGCAGCAGGCTTGCCACTGCCGTTGCGGATAACCACAGGCTGTCTGATAGCACGCTTAGCGGATCGAAAAAAAGAATTGTGCCAATAGCAATGTTTAGTACCTGTCCGCTGGTGCAGTTTTTGCCTGTCAGGCGAAGCAGGCTCCAGATCGTTAAGGCAAGTATCGCCCTTACAGCTGGCGGACTCCCACCGGATAGCCAGCTATAGATTAACGCCAGTACCAGACCACATCCCAGAGGAAAGCGATAGCCTATCCAGTGGCTGCGGAAAAATAGCTGGATTATCCTCGCCAGCAGCCAGCCTGAGCTGGCGGCCAGGCCAATGTGCATTCCCGATATGGCCATCAGATGCGCCGTACCGGTTTCGCGCAGCACGGTTTTTATCTCGCTGCTGAGCGTAGTTCGGTCACCAAAAGCCAGCGCGAGCAGCACTGACTGCCAGGGCAATGTCTGAAGGTGTTTCTGGCTTCGCTGAATAATGCTTTCCCGCCAGCTACAGTTAAGATCGACAGGATTTAACGCCAGCGCTTTCCCCGTTAGCGGTGTGCTGTTAGCCAGCGCAAAACGTTGAGCATCAAAGCCGCCCTGGTTAAGTCTGGCATGTACCGGCCTCAGGCGAAGCGTCATTTGCCAGCGCTGCCCGGCGCAAAACGCCTGGTTTATCTCAGGCGAATTGATTAACGCATAAACGGGTGGAAAGAGCCTTTTTTCCCCCACGCTGACAATCCGCACCTTGATTTTTTGTGACTGAGGCAGTAACTGCTTAATCCTGACGGTAGCGTTCACCGGCCCGGCAGAGAGGAACGTTGTTTGCTGCAAAAGACGTTGAGCAGGCATCAGAGCCCAGAGAAAAAGCATAAGAAAAATAGCGGCCTCTTTGCCTTTTTTAACAGCAATTAAAATCCCGGCCAGCGCTACAGGCACCCAGTTATAGCGCGCCTCCGGCAAATGAGGTAACCAGATTAGCGGCAGCGTTGCGGTAATCATCCCTGCTGCCAGTCGGCTCAGGCTGTAAGCCATCAGCATCTCTCCTTTGTAGCGACAACGAAGAGTATGCAAGGCTTGGGTAAATGAATCAGCCAGCACTTTTCTCTTTCAGAAGAGATAGCGCAAAGAGAAGGAGTGAATTACAGCGGGTTGCAGTATTTATGCGAGAGAAGTTCAGATGGTTAAAAACAGCAGTCAAAACGCTTCAGTTAACCTGTTTTTAAAGCAAAAAAAAACGACACCGAAGTGTCGTTTTATTGCAGTGTAATGCGGAAGCTTTAGCCGTAAATATTTGCGCGATCGCGTAATTCTTTACCGGGCTTGAAGTGCGGAACGTATTTACCTTCCAGCTCAACTTTATCACCCGTTTTAGGGTTGCGTCCGGTACGAGGTGCGCGGTAGTGCAAAGAAAAACTGCCGAAGCCCCGGATTTCGATGCGTTCACCCTGCGCCAGCGTAGTGGCCATGTGTTCAAGCATCTCTTTTACCGCATCCTCAACGACTTTCGCCGGAATATGAGAGTGCTGGCCAGCAAGTCTTTCAATCAGTTCTGACTTGGTCATAAATCCTCCGGTTAATCCCTGTGGGAAAAAGCTCTGACAGTAACGGCTTCAGGACAGCAGAGCTGCCCTGATGCAAGCGCAATTACTCGCCTTTAGCTGCTTTGAACGCTTCAGCCATAGCGTTAGAGAAGTTGCCTTCTTCCTGTTTGGTGTTAACAGTGTTGATGGCTTCTTTCTCGTCAGCCTGGTCTTTTGCACGAACAGACAGGCTAACAACGCGGTTTTTACGGTCAACGCCGGTGAACTTGGCTTCAACATCGTCGCCAACGTTCAGAACCAGAGTTGCGTCTTCTACGCGGTCGATAGATGCTTCAGAAGCACGCAGGTAACCTTCAACGCCGTCAGCCAGTTCAACTGTAGCACCTTTAGCGTCAACTGCAGTTACTTTACCGTTAACAATGGCACCTTTCTTGTTCAGAGAGATGTAGTTGTTGAACGGATCTTCTGCCAGCTGCTTAACGCCCAGGGAGATACGCTCGCGCTCTGCGTCAACCTGCAGAACCACGGCTGCGATTTCGTCGCCTTTCTTGTATTCACGAACTGCTTCTTCTCCGGTAGCGTTCCAGGAGATGTCAGACAGGTGAACCAGGCCGTCGATACCGCCGTCCAGGCCGATGAAGATACCGAAGTCAGTGATTGACTTGATTTTACCTTCAACGCGGTCGCCCTTGTTGTGGGTTTCTGCAAACTGCT
>Ga0153982_1000183_pt1 | contig 16973 bp, 21 predicted proteins | sample TSGA066MetaG_FD_104743 | JGI IMG/M metagenome (GOLD analysis project Ga0153982, IMG submission 104743) | Attine ant fungus gardens microbial communities from Georgia, USA - TSGA066 MetaG | ecosystem: Host-associated > Fungi > Mycelium > Unclassified | place: USA: Georgia, Alexander Wildlife...
CAGTATAGTAAAGCAGGCGTCTTAAGTTAGAGCAATGAGTAGCCCAGGAGCTCAAACTATTGTTGAGGTAAGGTATTCTACCGTACATCACTAGCTATATATACTAGACTAGCCTGGTCTGTGTGCCAGTCACTATGGACACCTACATCAGGACAATAATAACTACACTACCAGATATGGCTATGCAGTACTGTGATGGAGACCCGAACTAGAGGGAAGGGAACTATAAACCGCAGACTCTGAGGATCCGTGGGAATGCTAGCTGATGCGAACCCTACCAGGTTATCTAAGCGATCTTAGGGTTGTCCCCTTACAATTCTCATGGTACCTGACAGATATTCACACTAAGTCCAATAATAGTTTTATAGGAATCACACAGTATGTCACAGAAGGGAAGACAGGAAAGAGTAAGAATGCGATCGGTAAGACGACGGCTCTTAGGTGGGAACCTACCCACGTTACTAAGCATACTTCTAGAGATATCCCCTTACAGTCAGGTCTTAAATACAATACCTGGGTTTGGTACTGTGTTTCTACCTGCAGTTCCTAACTGACTGCAAAGTCCCCTTAAGCTAAGAGCCTGGCTATATATAGAGGTGACTAGTGATCATGATGATCGTCAGTGATAAGAATATAAATAGGCAGGGTTCAAGGCGAACAGTGCCTGGAAGTGATAGAATCAAGTTCTAGTGTAAGACTTTAGTCTAGATGACTTAAATCTACTCTAAGTCCGAGTTGACAAGAAAAACTCAATAGAGTCCTCATTCATTCCTATATACTACTTATACAATTACTACATGGTCTGTGCACTATTTTCCTATGCTCCTCATGTGACTTAATTATGTGATGTGACACTTGTGACATCCCATTTGTGTAACTGTGACTATGTGTCACTTGTGACATAATACTTTCCCACACTTCTTATGGCAAAATGGCTAAGTTATTATTTATTTTTCTTTTTCTTTTTCTTTTCTTTTGAACTTACTACATAGAAAGGAGTGTGGGAAAGTATCACAAGTATCACAGTCACATGGTGATATCACATGATGAGTATGGGAAAACAGTGCATAGACTATGTAATAGTTGTATAAGTAGTGTAGGAAATCTAATAGAAACTCTATCAAGTTCTTTTTGTCAACTCAAATAAGGAGTGAGACTAAGTTATCTCAACTAAGTCTTTACAAGAAATGACATACTGGTATTATGCTACAAGTGAATTTGCTGCAGAAAGTAGTATTTGATACACTTTATACCAATGAATTTCTAATCAGAATTTGCTCTAGAACCTATTATAAGTCCTTAGAATGTACCAAAGTGTTATATGAAACAGTGAGCAGGTAGAAATAGACCTAGAGCTTATGAAGAGACCTTGGGAGGCAAGCAAGATGAGCTAGCATCAGGTTATAAAAAGAGTTATCAAATGGTAATGTTCTAGATCTACTTTGTATTTGGGTATACTATAAGGGTGGCTGGGGCATAAGGTCTCCAGGAGAATCCCCAGTTAATATTGGCAATCTAAGGTATGATACAACTTACCTCCAGGAGAATCCTCAGAGATTAGAGTAAGGCTCCTAGAAGGATGTTCTACATTATATATACTAAGTCTTTATTCTTAGTATTAGGATTAAAGCAATCAGAGCTAAGTCAGTGCCTATTAATATTACCTAATAATGTTTGGATTGGCACTAGGTTACTCCAGAGTATTGCTGGGCAGTTCCAGGGTAGAAATGGAGAGGTCCTCTTACATATACCCTGAAAGAGATAGAAGACTTGGACTCTAGAGCCATTAGTATGTCATTGTTAGGGTGAGCACTCAAGGTGACTTAACCCTAGAGCTAGGTAATTGTCCCAGAAGCTGAGGTAATATTCAAGTGAAGCTAAATCTAACAACACAAGCAGTCTTATATACTAAAACTGATGGTCTATGTACCGTAGTCACGTGAGTACTAACTAATAATACCACTGTCCTAATAATAGATTCTCAGGCACATCAAGGTGGAGCCAGCAGAGAAGGTAGGGAAGTGTGGGAGAGCATCTCACAAGTTAGGTTAGCCCTTTAGGTTAGAGCTTACTCACGATCTAGGCTATTCCCTAGGGTATCCTCTTACAGTCAGAAACAGACTTAGATGAATATGCCTCTAATTGCAAATAAGTATTAATAGTATCAGATCAGATATATTTAGATAAATGACACCTAGGATGTGACTTAGGGAATTTGGACAGTGGTTGGTGTTGATATAGACTGACTCATGAAGGTTTTATTTTTATTATCTTACTAAGATATGCTACATTATTAACTGAAACATGACATACTAAGACACAGACCAGTAGATATTAAACATTGAGTAGTTTAATTATTCCCTCAGTTGATCACCTGCTAAGGTATTATCTGAGTGTCAGAAAAGCTAACTCCAAGCTGGAATTAAGCCAACTGCTCTTTATCAGCATTAGACAAAGAGAACTCGTTAGAGTCCTTGCTGTATTGGGTTAATCTACTTATACTACTTCTAGTTAATCTGTGCACTCTTTACTCGCATTTCCAACTAAACTTTTGTAACATCATATGTCACAGCATATGATATGACTTTTTTTGATGTGACTTGGTATCACATCCTGTCACAAAGTGACATGACTTTCCCATGCTATTTATAAAAAAATAAATGAAAAGAAAAATAAAATGTCTTAAAAAGGCAATTCATGACACTGAGATAAGCTTGTTCCCTAGCTATTGTACAACTATAAACTTAACCATTGTCTAGCTACTTTGTTCTTTAGATATTTAATATAGTTGATCACTTGCTGAGATATTATCTAAGCTACTTTGTTCTTTAGTTGGAGCTTACTAACACTTGACAGGTAATTAAGGAGTTCTAAATCACAAGCCAACAACAGTATTATGAAAGCCCCAAAAAGAAAATAACTTTCTGTGCTTTTGAATAGTTAATTCACAATTGTCATGACTTGGCAAAACGGCTAAGTTAATATTTATATTTCTTTTCTTTTTCTTTTCTTTTCTTTTAGATTATTACTAAGATGGAGTATAGGAAATATCATATGACAGTTACAGAGTCACAAAGGTGTGACCAATGTCACAGAATGGTCATGTCACACATAGTCACAAGTCACAGTCACAGCATGTGACACAGAAGTCAGCTGATGAGCATGAGAACTGTGGGAGATAAGATGCATAGCCACAATAGTAATTGTATATATAGTGTAGCAAATCTAACAGGGACTCTGTCGAGTTGTCTTTGTCAATCACTGAACAAAGAGCAGTTGGCTTTATTCCGGCTTGGAGTTTAGCTTTCTTACACTAGAACTTAATTCACTTCAGAGCACCGTCTGCCTTGGACCTTGCTCACTCTCTTATCTCATTTATATCAACCCTCGGCCGCTAATCATCATGATCAGTAGCCACTTCCATACATAACTGGGCCCTTGGCTTAAGAGGACTTGTCAATCAGTTAGGGATTGATGGTGGAAGTATAGTACCAAGCTTGGGTATTACTACCAAGACCTGACCTCATAATCAAGTAGTGTTGTTAGTTACTATCTTTCTCAGTATAAACCTCGTGCTGCGCTTCATTGTGAGTTGGTACACACAAAGGAGTAATGGTTACTTCTAGAAGGCTGTCTAGATTAGGGATCCTCCCTGTTGAGGTGATAGTTTAACTATATTATTAGGGCAGTAGTCAGTAGGGCAGTAGGCATCTGGCTGGGTGAAGATTTTGCACCCCAGCAGATGTAGCAGTACATAGCAAGACTCAACATTAACTCCGTACCTTGTCCAGAAGACGTCACACAATGTCTCTGGACCAATATAACTCACTGATAAGCAATTTGCTCAGAGAAAAACACTCTCTCACCAAACTGAGAGAAGAATTAAAAGGAAGAAAAGGGAAATTGTGTCGGTGTTATAAGAAGTTTGGGTACCTGGTCCATAACTGCAGGAGCAAGAGAGAAGGAGAGAAAGGAAAAGCAATACCTGTAAATAAATTTGAGATGTTGTCAAGCAGGGTGATGCAATGTGGAGTTGAAGAAAGGATGATTAGGAGATATGAGGTGGTAGTAGTTAAATGTTTTAAGTGTGGGGAGAAGGGGCACAAGTATAGAGAGTGCCCATTGTGGGAGAAGAAAGAAAGGATGGCATGTGTGGCAAAGCCACAAAAGGTACACCAACAGGAGGAGCCAGTGTGCCCTGTAAAGGGAAAGGTGCAGGAAGGAGAAAGAAGGTTAAGAAGAATAGAGGAGGAAGAGGCAGCACACGTGACCAAGCCATGAGAAGCGCAGCAAAGGTAGAGAAAGAGCTCAGTAGAAGAGTTAAGAAAGAGAGTGGAGGAGCACTGTGGAAAAGGTGTCCCAGAAGAGGCGCAATTATGGGATCTAGGATAGTGTACAAGAGAGGTAGTAGTTTTGTATCTAGCCTGCAAGAGGTGTGGAAACCAGGGGTGTTATGTGAAAGACAATAGGGAACAGGGAGTAATCTCTAGAAGGAAATTGGAAGGGATGAAATAGTATGGATGTAGAGAGAAGGTAGCATAGCCCAAAGAGGTAAAGGTGCAGCAAAGCAGTGTACAGTCAGAAGAACCAGAAAGCACAGCAAAAGAGGAGGGTAGCCAAAGGGACGTCAGGAGAACATTCAAAATACTGAGAGAAGTGTGGTTAAATGTGGGAGTAGAGAAATTAGACACATATGAAGGTGTAACTGTAAAAGTACTCTTGGATAGTAGTGTTATGGGGATATTTATGGACAAAAGGATAGTGGCTAGGCATGGGTTCAAGCTGCAGAAGTTGGAAAGACCAGTAATGATCAGAAATGTAGATGGAACGAATAACAGTGGAGGAGCAATCACCCACCAGGTGGAAGCGAATGTGTATTACAAAGGTCATGTAGAAAGAATGAGGATAGATGTATGCAACTTAGAAAAGACAGAGATAATTTTGGGGATGCCCTGGTTGGTAGCGCATAACCTAGAGATAAATTGGGAGACAGGAGAAGTCAAAATGACGAGGTGTTCACCTCTGTGTGGTGGGGTAAGAATAAAAGAGAAAGAGAGGAAGAAAAAGGGGAAGAGGGTAGTGACTCTAGAGGAAGAAAAGATCATCAGGTAGGCAATAAACAATAAAGAAGATTGGGGAAGAGAAGAAGAAATTGAAGAGGACCATAGGAAAATTGAAGAGATGGTCCCAAAGAAATTTCTAAAGTGGAAAAAAGTGTTTGGGAAAGTAGAGTCGGAAAGAATGCCAACAAGAAAAGTTTGGGATCATGCTATAGATCTTAAGGAGACATTCAAACCATGAAAAGGAAGAATTTATTCTCTATCAAAGAATGAGAGGAAGGAAGTCCAGAATTTTGTGGAAGATTAGCTAAGAAAGGAGTATATCAGACTGTCAAAATCCCCTCAAACATCACCAGTATTCTTTGTGGGCAAGAAGAATAGAAGCAAGTGGATGGTAATGAATTACCATAATCTAAACAACCAGACAGTGAAAAACAACTACCCGTTACTATTAATTACAGACCTAATCGATAACATGGGAAGTAAAAAAGTATTCACTAAGATAGATCTGAGATGGGGATTCAATAATGTGAGGATAAAGGAAGGGGATGAGTAGAAGGGAGTGTTCACGATGCATGTGGGCTCCTTCAAGCCAACAGTAATGTTCTTTGGGATAACAAACTCACCAGCTACATTTCAGGCAATGATAAATGAAATTCTAAGGGATTTGATCAATGAAGGAAAAGTCGCAGCATTTGTGGATGATGTACTAGTAGGGATGGAAACAGAAGAGAGACATGATGAGATTATGGAGGAAATATTAAAGAGGTTGGAAGAAAATGACTTGTATATCAAGCCAGAAAAGTGTATGTGGAAAGTACAGAAAATAGGGTTCTTAGATGTTGTTATAGGACCAAATGGAATAGAAATAGAGAAGAAAAAGGTGGATAGAGTATTGAGTTGGCCAGAGCCAAAGAATGTAAAAGACGTCAGGAAATTTTTAGGCCTCACAAATTACTACAGGAGGTTTATCAAAGATTTTGCTCAAGTAACTAGGCCAATGAATATGCTCACCAGGAAAGATGTGAAGTGGGTATGGAGAGAAAGCCAACAGAAGACATTTGACGAGTTAAAAGGAGTCTTTATGACAAAACCAATATTAGCAGCACCAGACTTGGACAAAGAGTTTAGGGTAGAAGCAGATACTTCAAATTATGCAACTGGAGAAGTACTATCAATGAAGTGCTCAGACAACTTGTAGAGACCAGTCACTTTCATTTCAAAGTCCTTAAGTGATACAGAGAGAAACTATGAAATCCATGACAAAAAAATGTTAGTGGTAATCAGATGCTTGGAGGCATGGAGACACTTCTTAGAGGGAACAACAGTTAAATTTGAGATCTGGACAGATCATAAAAATCTCGAATACTTTATGAAGGCGCAAAAGTTAAATTGAAGACAAGTGAGATGGGCTTTATACTTATCTAGGTTCAATTTTATGCTAAAACATGTTCCGGGACATAAGATGGGGAAAGCAGACAGTCTGAGTAAGAGGCCAGACTGGGAAATTGAAGTGGAAAAGGACAATAAGGATGAAACATTGGTAAAACTGGAGTGGTTAGAAGTAAAAAAGGCTGAGATAGTGGAAATAATAATAGACGGGGTAGATCTACTGGAGGAAGTAAGGAAGTCAAAGGTGAAGGACAATGAAGTAGTAAAAGCAATAGAAGAAATGAAGTGAGCAGGGGTGAAAATGTTAAGAGACGAGGAATGGAGAGAGGTTAATGGTGTCATATACAAAGAAGGGAAGGTTTATGTACCAAAAGATGATAAGCTTAGGGCAGAAATAATTAGGCTACATCATGATACACTGATAGAAGGTTACAGAGGACAGTGAAAGACAGTAGAACTGGTCACTAGGAATTTTTGGTAGCCAAGAGTTACAAAGGAGGTAAAGTGGTATGTGGAAGGATGCGACACTTGTCAACAAAACAAAAACCACACAGAACAGCTGGCAGGAAAATTAATGCCAAATTCTATTCTAGAAAAACCTTGGGCACATATATCGGCAGACTTTATCACCAAGTTGCCCTTAGCACAGGGATATGATAGTATTCTAGTAGTAGTGGATCGACTAACCAAAATGGTTCACTTTATACCAACTATGGAGAAAACATTGGCAGAAGGATTAGCGAAGTTGTTTAGAGATAATGTGTGGAAACTGCATGGGTTACTGGAAAGCATCATTTCAGACAGAGGACTACAGTTCATGGCAGGATTAATGTGAGAGTTGAATGGGATGTTGGGGATCAAAAGTAAATTGTCAACAGCATTTTACCCACAAACAGACAGACAGACAGAAAAGGTAAACCAAGAGTTAGAGCAGTACCTGAGAATGTTCATCAACCATAGGCAAGAACAATGGCCTAAATGGTTAAGAACAGCAGAATTCATGTATAATAATAAAATGCATTCTAGCACTAAAACATTGCCCTTCAAGGCAAATTACAGACAAGATCCTAGAATGAGGTTCAAGGGTAGAAAGAAAGGAAAATACCAGGGAGCAGAGAAATTCATTGAGAAAATGAAGGAAATACAAGAGGAGGCAAAAGTAGCACTAGGAAAAGCGCAAGAAGAGATGAAGAAGTATGCAGACAGGAAGAGAGAAGAAGTAGATGACTATAAAGTAGGGGACTTAATGATGTTAAGTACTAAGGATCTGAAATACCAAATGGTTGGAAGGAGGACAGAGAAGTTGACAGAGAGATTTGTAGGCCCTTATAAGATTAAGAAGATCATATCATCGAATGCAGTAGAATTAGAACTATCTAGTACAGTAAAAATACACCCGGTAGTAAATGTCAGTAGAATACAATGGTATGTAGAGCAAGTAGAAGGACAGAGGAAGGAGAAACCAGCTCCAGTAATAATTGAAGGGGAAGAAGAATAGGAGGTGGAGAGGATTCTGAATAAGTGACGGATTAGAGGGAAGAATAAATACTTGGTATGCTAGAAAGGATTTACAGTGGAATTCGATACTTGGGAAGGAAGAGAGAATTTAAAGAATGCAAAAGAAGCAATTGAGGAATTCAAGAGAGAATATTGGCGAGATATGAAAGATATAGCAAGAATGTGAGGAAGAAACGTTTAGAAGGAGAGAGTTGCCAGGAAGATTTATGGCAAGGAAATTATTTGGGTGGTCAGATAAATAGTATGACCAAGAATATTGGGGAAGGTTGGAGAGGAATTGGAAAAGATGGAAAGGTAAATGACCAAGAAGGATGATGGAGACAATTGAAGAAGAAGAAGAAATTGAGCAAGGAGATTCAGGATTAAGGGAGTAAACAGAAGAAGATGACGACGAAATGGGCAATATGGTTGATCTGGATTATGAGTTGTAAGAAAATTCCTTGGGATAAGGAAACTTAAGAGGGAGGTGGTATTATGACTTAGCAAAATGGCTAAGTCAATATTTATATTTCTTTTCTTTTAGATTATTACTAAGGTGGAGTGTGGAAAATATCATGTGACAGTCACATAGTCACAAAAGATGTGACCAAGGTCACAGAATGGTCATGTCATGGTTACGTCACAGTATGTGACACAAAAGTCAGCTGATGGGTATGAGGACTGTGAGAGACAAGATGTATAGCCACAATAGTAATTGTATATATAGTGTAGCAAATCTAACAGGGACTTTATCAAGTTCTCTTTGTCAATTGCTGAACAAAGAGCAATTGGCTTTATTCCAGCTTGGAGTTTAGCTTTCTTACAACAATCTTAAGACATATAATAGGATAAAGCTATAAATAGCATAGGAAACTTAGGTAAACTATATCATATGATTAGATCAGATGATTGTGGAACATTCTAGAAGAACATGTGATCATAAGACTTTAGCACACAGACCATGTAAAAGTAGTATAAGTAGTGTACAGAATACAATGGGGAACTCTATCAAGTTCTTCCTAAGCATTCACCTAGGGTGAACTCTAAGTCTTCATGACTCAACATTAACATAAGAACTTGATATCCAACAGTGACCTCATATCTCACAACTTCACCACCCACTTATTCTCTTATCTTTTTCATTAGTAAACACAGTGCTTATGAGTCTCTTGGATAGTGGACCCTAGCTGTAAAGGGAACTTCTCAGTCAGTTAGGGACTGAGGGAGAAGACTAGATGCTAAGTCCATTCTGACCTCACAGCTAGATATTGTTCTTTACTTCTTTCTCTGTATAAGCTCTGTGCTGTGCTCTATTGTAAGTAGTACATATAGGAGATCAGTGTGTCACAAACTTCATTTGGCCATATCTCCATCAATTCTTCAACAATTCTCATAGTCTTAACAGCTCCCAAAAGCTCTTGAAAAGACCTTTCTATTGATACTAGTCATATCTCAAGACAATCAATATTGGCCGAGATATTAAGAAAATCAGTAGGTAACTACCATGGTATCTGTTACAGAAAAGTGACTACTAAATAGTGCCATGAAGGTATAACAAAGTACTTGTTCAAATGAACTATATAAATAGCTGGACCCTTGTTAGCAAGTAGCCTTGCTAACGTTGCCCTTTTGGTATAGTGGTAAACAGTATGTGACTACTGGTCCATAACACAATTGTGACAGTATCACATATTAAATTGCCAATATCTCAGAAACCACCATGATCTAAGCTTCATTTTTAAACATTGGAGAAGCCTTCTTTATACTGCTCAGAATGAGCCTAAAACAATGCCAAGGCAAATTAATATTAGTGGAGATATGAAGACCTGAATGTTTGCATATGGACTTTATTAATTATCCATAGATACTCATCTGTCCTTTTCTTAGAACAAAGGACAGCCTCCATATGATTAAGTTATCACTATTTCTAGCACAAAGATACTACCATATATAGAACAATAGGTAGTAGCATGTGATGATCTATTCTAGTGTACAGACCATTACAATTCTGTATATAAGAACGACCTGTCTGAGGATTAGACATTAGACTTAACAACTTCTTTTGTCACTGTCTAAACTTCATATTTTTGAACCTTTTAAGTTCTAAATCAGTAATCACAAATCAGTAAGTAACCTTTTGTAATAGACAACCTATTGGACAAGCTGGCCAAGGAAGAGTTAGAGGTCAAGACAACGGAGGAATTGTTTACAAAAATAAGGAATGAATTTGAAGAAACAACAAAAGAGAAGTGTCATGACTTGGCAAAATGGCTAAGTCATTATTTCTTTTCTTTTCTTTTATTTTCGAATATTGTTTTTCTTTTCTTTTTCTTTTCTTTTAATTTATAATATCAACAGACATACAAGAGCAAGTTGACTTATAGGGAAGCGCAGGATAAAAGGACAGGGTTAGGGTTACTCTGCATGTATATATAGTGTACCAAATCTAATAGGAACTCTATCGAGTTCTCTTTGTCAGATGCTGATAAAGGAGCAGTTGGCTTAATTCCAGCTTTGGAGTTAACTAGTCTGATATTAGAACTCAATTCCACATCTAGAGCACCGTCTGCCTTGGACTCTGCTCACTCTCATTCTCATCTTAATCAACCCTTGGTCACTGATCATCATGATCAGTAACTACCTCCATACATAGCCAGGCCCTTGGCTTAAGGGGACTTTGCAGTTAGTTAGGGACTGCAGGTAGAGACACAGTACCAAGCTCAGGTATTGCATTCGAGACCTGACCTCGCAATTGAGTAGTGTTGAGTAGTGTACTTGTCCTTTTCTTAGTATAAACCTCATGCTGTGCTCTATTGTGAGTTAGTACATGCAGAGGAGTGACGGTTATCACTAGTGGGTCGTCTAGATTAGGGATCTCCCCCATGAAGTGATAGTCTAACCATACTATTAGGGCAGTAGTTAGTAGGGCAGTAGGTATCTAGCTAGGTGAAGATCTTGCACCCCAGTAGACATAGTTTAAGTAAGATCAAAACATTAATTCCATATTCCAGAGACATCGCCACGATGTCTCAAACCTAATACCAAACCCTGATGAGCAATCTGCTCAAAGAAAAGTGTACCCTTGCTAAATTAAGAACAGAGTTAGAAGGAAGAAAGGGGAAGCTCTGTAGAAGCTACAAAGGGTTTGGGTACCTGGTGTTAGGGAACCACTCTAAGGCGATCACCCTTCAAGCTAGTGGATAGTCCCAGAAGCTAAGTTGAGATTCAAGTGAAGTATATCTACGACACATTGCTAGTATATATATACCCTATACTAGACGATCACATACACAGTCATATGTACATAGATCAGTAATCACAATTGTCCAATTATAGATTAGAAGGCATTGCACCGTATGACACAGACAAGGAAGACTCAGAAATAGTGGGAGTGTGATACACGATCTGTTACTGGGCTGTAAGGGGACCCCTAATCTGCGACTCCAGAGCTTGTTCCAGAGCTTTAGAGCAACCCTGTAGCCAATCCAATATTACGTAGTAATATTGGGTCTTACTCCCATCATTCCAAGAGCACTCAGTTGCCACCCAACACACTTTCCTTGTTCAGACCCTAGTTACCGATGCAGGGACACGAAGACACTGTAGTATATAATATAGATTATTCCCTCCAGGAGCCTCATCTAATTCTCTGAGGAATCTCCTGGAGGTAGGTTGTAACCATATCTCATAAATTATAATTAACTAAGGAATCTCCTGGAGTCTTCCCTCTGGTCACCCTTACATGGGCCACTAATAGAACAGATCCTCAGAACTTACTAAGCACGACCCTAGGTGTCCTCTTACACCTGGCCTGAAATTGCAAGAATAGAAAAGAGGAAGAAAAGGAGACAGAGATGCCTCAAAATAAATTTAAAGTTTTAAGAAGTCAAGTAATACAGTGTGGTGTGGAGGAAAGAGTAGTAAGAAGCATGAGGATGGTGGCTGTAAGGTGTTTCAAGTGTGGAGAGGAAGGACATAAATATAGGAAATATCTATTATGGCAGAAGTAAGTAAGGGTGGCATACCTAGTAGAGGGGAAAGCACACCAACAAAAAGGGAGGAAGCCAGCGCGCCTCGAAAGAGGAAAAGCACAGGAGTGACAAGAGGTGAGGAGAGTAGAGGAAGAAGAGGCAGTGTGCCCTATACAGGGAGAAGCGCAGCAAGAATAGAAGATGTAAGGGGATAGCCTGAGATCGCTTAGATAACTTGGTAGGGTTCATATCATCTAGTGTTCCCATGGATCCTCGGAGTCCGCAGTCTATAGTTCCCTTCCCTCTAGTTCAGGTCTTCATCATAGTACTACATAGCTATATCTGGTAGTGTAGTTATTATTGTCCTGATGTCAGTGGCCATAGCGACCGGTGCACAGACCAGGCTAGTCTAGTATATATAGCTAGTGATGTACAGTAGAATACCTTACCTCAACAATAGTTTGAGCTCCTAGGCTATCCATCGCTCTAACTTAAGACGTCTACTTTACTATACTGTAGTGTGACTGGGTGCCTCACCAAGTGTGCCCCTTATACTCGAGAGGTGCAGCAAGAGAAGAGAAAGTAGTGTGGCCCAAAGAGGCAAAGGCATAGCAAAGTGACATATGGTCAGGGGAACTGGAAAGTGCAGCAAGAGAGGGAGGTAGTCAAAAGGAGGTCAGGAGAACCTTCAAAATATTAAGAGAAGTGTAGTTGAATATTGGGGTAGAAAAGATAGATACACACGAAGACATAATGATAAAAGTGCTCTTGGACAGTAGCGCAACAGGGATATTCATAGATAGGCAGACAGCAGCTAGGCATGGGTTCAAGCTACAGAAGTTAGATAGACCAATAGCTATTAGAAATGTAGACGGCACAAACAATAGTGGAGGGGCCATTATATACCAAGTAGAGTGCAATGTGTTTTACAAAGGCTATGTAGAAAGAATAAGGATGGATATGTGTGATCTGGGGAAAATAGGAGTAATATTAGGTATACCATGGTTAGTAGCACACAACCCAGAAATAAACTGGGAAACAGAAGAAGTTAAAATAACGAGATGCCCACCCCTGTGCGGCGGAAAGAGTTCAAAAAGAGAGAAGATCAAGAGAGTAGCAATGAAAGAGGAAAAGAAAATTGTCCAATAGGTAATAGATGATAAAGAGAACTGGGAAAGAGAAGAAGAGATTGAAGAGAACTATAGGAAAATTGAGGAGATGGTTCCAAGAAAATTTCTAAAGTAGAAAAAAGTTTTTGGGAAGGTAGAGTCAGAAAAGATGCCGACAAGAAAAATCTGGGATCATACTATAGATCTCAAGGAGACGTCCATACTGTAAAAAGAAAAAATTTATTCTCTATCCAAAAATAAAAGGAGAAAAGTCCAAAATTTCATGGAAGACCAACTAAGAAAAGGGTACATCAGACCCTCAAAATCCCTGCAGATGTCGCCAGTATTTTTTGTTAGCAAGAAAGATGGAAGTAAGCGGATGGTGATGGACTACCACAACCTTAACAGCTAGATAGTGAAAAATAATTACCTACTACTACTGATTACAGAGTTAATTGACAACATGGGTAGTAAAAAAGTATTCACAAAGATGGATCTAAGATGGAGGTTCAACAATGTAAGGATAAAGGAAGGGGACAAGTGGAAGGGAGCATTTATAATATACATTGGTTCATTCGAACCAACGGTCATGTTTTTTGGAATAACAAACTCACCAGCAACGTTCCAAGCAATGATAAACGAAATTCTGAGAGACCTGATTAATGAAGGAAAAGTAGTAGCATTTATAGACAATGTGTTGGTAGGAATGGTCATCTTTGATGGGAAGGACTTGGTTAGGGAATGTATCATCACAAAGAAAGAAGAGGGCCATGTCATCAGTAGGAATTTGGGAGGACTTAGGGCAGAAAAGAGGCAATGGAATCCTAAAAGTAGTAATAATTTTCCTTTTATATTTTATTTCTTAAGTTTCAGGGCTTTGTAATATTTTAATATAGTATCCAGAGTATAGTTGGATTGGAGAAGAACCTCTTGACTCCTACCTCCATCTACACTGTCTCTGGAATCATGAATGCAGATCTATTGAGAGTAAGAAGACTGGGACTAATGGGGTGTCTTGAGAAGAACACAGAATATACCCAGAACTCGATCTAGGGAGAAGATGCAGATGCAACTCAGACAGGCTTCAGAGAGAACAGCAGGCTGGGAAAGCTTGGCTAGGTGCACACTTGGATTGCATTACACCCGTAAGGTTCAGTGTTGGGGGTACAGACAAGAGGGCAACTGAGTATGGAGGGTCTATGAGTGATCAACTAACTGTATTTTCCAGAGGAGCTTTTGTCACAGTGTGTAAAGGTTGACACCTTAGGGAGGCTATGTAATGACAATCTAGAGAGATCTTATGATCCTTTTACAATCACTAACTTATATTTTACTAGAGCTACATATAATTCTTATTTCTCTAATTATTTATAAACCTTCAACTTTGATAATCTCCTCTTGGACCTTTAGCATGCAATTGGGAGCTGGCACATCATTGTTTTGTTTGTCCCAGTATACAATTCCCTTTTGCACTCTTTCAACACTACTGGAGGAGTACTATCAATAAAGTGCTCAGACAAAAAATGGAGACTAGTTACTTTCATTTCAAAATCTCTAAGTAATATAGAGCAGAACTATGAGATTCATGATAAAGAGATGTTAGCAGTAGTCAGATGTCTAGAGGCATAAAGGCATTTCCTGGAAGGAGCAGTAGAGAAATTCGAGATTTGGACAGACCACAAAAACCTCAAGTACTTTATGAAAGCGCAAAAGTTAAATAGGAGACAAGCAAGATGGATCTTGTACCTATCTAGATTTAATTTTATGCTAAAACATGTTCCAGGAAGTAAGATGGGGAAAGCAGACAGTCTAAGTAGGAGACTGGACTGGGAAATCAGAGTTAATAAAAGCAGTGGAAGAAATGAAGTGGGCAGGGGTAAAAATGTTGAGAGATGAGGAGTGGAGAGAAGTTAATGGCATAATGTACAAAGAAAGAAAAGTGTATGTGCCAAAAGACAGTAAGCTTAGGGCAGAAATTATCAGGCTGCATTATGATATGCCAGTAGGAGGTCATGGAGGGCAGTGGAAAATGGTGGAGCTGGTCACTCAAAACTTTTGGTGGCCAGGAGTTACAAAAGAAGTAAAGTGATATATGGAGAAAATGCGACACCTGTCAGCAAAACAAAAATTGCATAGAACAACCAGCTGGCAAATTAATGCCAAATTCAATACCAGAAAGGCCTTGGACATATATATTGGCAGACTTCATCATGAAGTTGCCCTTAGCTTAGGGATACAACTTGATCTTAGTAGTAGTCAATAGATTAACAAAAATGGTACATTTCATACCTACTACAGAGAAAATGTCAGTAGAAGGACTGGCTAGGTTATTCAGAGACAATGTGTGGAAGCTGCACGGTCTGCCCAAAAGCATCATATTGGATAGAGGACTGTAATTTGCAGCAGGGTTAATAAAGGAGCTGAATGAGATGTTGGAGATAAAAAGTAAATTGTCTATGGTGTTCCACCCTCAAACAGACAGACAAACAGAGAGGGTTAACCAAAAACTAGAGCAATACCTAAGGATGTTTATCAACCACAGACAAGAACAATGGCCTGAATGGTTGGGAACAGCTGAGTTTGCATATAACAATAAAGTGCACTCTAGTATGAAAATGTTGCCCTTCAAGGCAAATTACAGGCAAGATCCCAGGATGGGGTTTGAAGAAAGAAAGAAGGGGAAATATGCAGAGGCAGAAAAGTTTGTCAAAAAGATGAAGGAAATACAAGAAGAGGCAAAAGCAGCACTAAGGAAAGTGTAGGAAGACATGAAAAAGTATGCCGATAGGAAGAGATTGGACATAGATGAGTATAAAGTAGGGGACTTGGTCATGCTCAGTACCAAGGATCTGAAATATCAGATAGTCAGAAGGAGGACAGAGAAGTTGACAGAGAAACTTGTCAGTCCTTACAAAATCAAGGAAATAGTATCATCAAATACGGTCAAATTAGAACTACCTAGCACAGTAAAGATACATCCGGTAGTCAACATTAGTAGAGTACGATGATATGTAGAACAAGTAGAGAGACAAAGAAAGGAGCAACCGGCTCCAGTAATAATCGAAGGGGAAGAAGAATGGGAGGTGGAGAGGATACTAAATAAGAGGAAGGTCAGAGGGAAAGATAAGTATTTAGTATGTTGGAAAGGATTCACAGCGGAATCAGATACCTGGGAAGGAAGGGAGAATTTAGAGAATGCAAAAGAGGTGATCAAAGAATTTGAGAGAGAATATCAATGAGACATGGAAGATGTGACAAGACAAGAACGAAAGGAAGAAACATTCAGAAGAGGAGAATTGCTGGGAAGATTTATGGCAAGAAAGCTATTCAGATAGTCAGACAAGAGATATGACCAAGAATATTGGGGAAGATTGGAAAGAAATTGGAGATGATGGAAGAGCAAGAGACCTAAGAGAAGAGGAACAATGAAGACAATCCCAAAGGAAGAAGAAATCAAGGAAGAAAATTTAGGGATATGAGAATGGATAGAAGAAGACAACAATGAGATAGGCAACTTAGTTGATCCATATTACGAGTTGTAGGAAAAATCCTTGGGATAAGGAAACTTGAGAGGGGAGTAGTATCATGACTTGGCAAATCAGCTAAGTCATTATTTCTTTTCTTTGTCTTTTCGTTTCTTTTCTTTTATTTTTAAATATTGCTTTTCTTTTCTTTTTATTTTATTTTAATTTGTAATATCAACAGACGCATGAGAGCAAGTTGACTCATAGGGAAGCACAGGATAAAAGGATAGGGTTAGGGTTACTCTGCATATATATATAGTGTACCAAATCTAATGGGAACTCTATCTATCACAAATGGTCACTTACTATTTGTGATGGGTGCTTTGATACTTTAAAGAGTTCAAAAATGCGAAGTTAAATAGGTGACAAAAGATGTTGTTAAGTCTGAGGTCTAATCCTCAGACTATGGGTCCTTATATA
>Ga0153982_1000187_pt1 | contig 16866 bp, 14 predicted proteins | sample TSGA066MetaG_FD_104743 | JGI IMG/M metagenome (GOLD analysis project Ga0153982, IMG submission 104743) | Attine ant fungus gardens microbial communities from Georgia, USA - TSGA066 MetaG | ecosystem: Host-associated > Fungi > Mycelium > Unclassified | place: USA: Georgia, Alexander Wildlife...
CCTGGATCACTACTGGCGTGACGCGAAATGCCTGATAAAGCTCCGCGAGCGGCGAATTGGCCAACAGCAGCGCGATGGCAGCAGCGGCGATCAAGACAACACCGCCCGCTGACTCAAGCCGAAGAAAGTCTACAAGCGCTTGCCGTGCGCGATAAAGGGTGTGTTCGACGACCATATCGACAGTATAGGGATGGTGCGAATGCCAGCCCAAGCGCCGGATCGTATGGCGCACGAGGCAGATAACAGTGCGGGAATGAATCTGGATCCTCGACCGAGCGATGACACGATGCGCGTGCGACTGATCGCCAGGCGATAAGAACCCATCTCGAAATCGAATGCCGATGAACAATCAAAATCGACATCTGCGCGCATGCGCGGTTGCATGGGCGTTAAGTCGTTGCCAATCAAAGACACTGGATCCCCCGTTCGCGGGGATGACGAGTTGAAGATTCAGTGCCCTAATGTATTTCCGGTAGTGAAACAGGTTCTACTTACGTGCACCTTCTAATTACGTGCACCTTCTAATTACGTGCACCTTCTAATTACGTGCACCCTTGCACGTAATCAACCTGCGGTGGCACGCCCACGTACCATCGCGTGACTTTGGCGGCGTCACCTTTGTCATCGTCAATAACGAATACCAGCACGCCCTTGCCGCCTTTGGCGTCTTTGATATATAGATACACGCCATCGGCAGTGTCGTACGTCCGCTCCTCGATGCGGCCGGGATAAAGTTTGCTGATTTCGGCCATGGTGGCACCGACTTTGCCGCCGCCAGGGGCGACAAATTCTGTAGCGGTCGTTTCAAAACGAGCAAACTTGCCGTCACCAATCATGAAATTGAATTCCGCCGACGTCTTCACCCAGGTCGGCGTCATGAAATAGCACGCGAGACTGAGATCCTTTCCCAGTGTGACCAATTCGCCTCCCCAGGCCTCGGACATGTCGGCGGCAGCGGTGCCAAAGCGGATCTGACCATAGCCGTCGAAACCGGCAAGATAGCGATCACCGTCGGGTGCTGCACCAGCCGGATAGGGATCAATGGCTGTACTGGGCGGTAGATCCGCCGCAGCGTCCGACGTGGGAGCTGGCGGAACATCTTGCTGCGCGGGCCTGCTGTTTAATGGCCTGCTGTCTGTGGCAACGCTGTCGACGGGCGCTACCGCAGTCGGCTGCGGATCGTCCGCAACTGGCGCGCGCTCGGCGCTGCAAGCAACGAGTAGAGCGATCAGGATTATCGACACTGCCGACTGATTGATATGCATGATGCGAGAGTCCCGCAGTTGTGGATGCGCCCATGCAGCCTAAGGCGGGAATGATGAACTCAGTGTCGTAGCGCGCGGTGATTGGCGCACTCGCTGATCAAACGGCTCATCAGCACCTCCAATCAATAGGCAGCGAACGCTGGCTCAACTACCTAGACTTAAGCACCCAAATCAGAACCGGCGCAAATCGCAATAGCACTCACGCAGGCGGCGCAAACTGTTTACGTAGCCCCGCCCAGCAGGCTTGATAGTCCCGCTGGCGATGACTGGCATCCAGTGCTTGCTGCGTGGGCCGGATCACCGCGCGGCTTTCGAACATAAACGCCATCGTGTCGCTGATCCGGTCTGGCTCGGTGAGGTCGGCAGAGCTCGCCTTATCGAAGGTCTCCGCATCCGGACCATGTCCGCTCATGCTGTTATGCAGTGAACAACCACCGGGAGCGAAACCTTCCGCCTTGGCGTCGTAGGCGCCATGCACCAGGCCCATAAATTCGCTGGCGATGTTGCGATGGAACCAGGGCGGGCGAAAGCTATGCTGTGCCACCAGCCAGCGCGGCGGGAAAATCACGAAATCCAGATTGGCAGTGCCCGGGGTATCGCTTGGCGAGGTAAGCACAGTAAAGATGGATGGATCAGGATGATCAAAGCTGATCGTGCCGATGGCGTTGAACCGACGCAGATCGTATTTGCATGGCGCGTAATTGCCGTGCCAACCGACCACGTCCAGCGGCGAGTGATCGATATCAGCGCGCCATAGATGGCCCTGAAACTTGGCGATCAGTTCAAATTCGCCTTCCACGTCCTCGTACGCGGCCTGTGGCGTGTGGAAATCACGCGGATTGGCCAGCCCGTTGCTGCCAATCGGGCCGAGATCCGGCAGCCGCAGCAGTGCGCCGAAGTTCTCACACACGTAGCCGCGCGCTACACCGTCCGGAAGTTCCACGCGCAATCGAATGCCGCGCGGAATCACCGCGACCTCTTGCGGTTCGATGTCCAACACACCCAGTTCGGTCACGATGCGCAGTCGGCCGTGCTGCGGGACGATCAATAACTCGGCATCGGCGTCGTAGAAAAACCGGCCATGCATCGAGCAATTGGCAGCGTACAGATGAAGACCCACGCCGTGCTGGCCGGCAGGCGAACCGTTGCCGGCCATGGTGTACAACCCGTCCACGAAATCGGCCTGCGTATTCGGCAACGGCAGCGGATTCCAGCGCAACTGGTCGGGTGTGACTGGGCCAACACCGAAATCGTTATGGAAATTCGCCTGACCCAGCAGCTCGAACGTGCCATGCACGGCGGCAGGTCGGATCCGATACAACCAACTGCGTCGGTTTTCGTTGCGAGGCGCGGTAAATGCCGTGCCGGTGAGTTGCTCAGCGTATAAGCCATGTGCTACCTGCTGCGGCGAATTTTGCCCATGAGGCAAAGTGCCGGGCACCGCTTCCGTAGCAAATTCGTTGCAAAAGCCCGACATATAACCGCCAGCAGTACTTTGCAACATGCGGACGGTAGTGGAATCGTCAGAAGTCGTCATATGCACGCATCGCTGTTAAGCCCCCTCCCAAGCCCTTCTCCCCGCTGGCGCTGGCGCGGGCCGGGGCGCGGAGAGGGGAGCAATTCTTTCACTGCATGTCATTTTTACTGCACGCCATTTTTACAGCGCGCCATTTTTACTGCATGCCATTTTTACAGCGTGCCATTTTTACAGCATGCCATCTTTACAACGCGCCATTTTTACTGCGCACCATCTCCACAGCAGCCCATCTTTACAGCACGCCGTCCTTACAGCACCCCACGCTTCATCTGATCGCGTTCGATGCTTTCGAACAAGGCCTGGAAATTGCCTTCGCCAAACCCCTCATTGCCCTTGCGCTGGATGATCTCAAAAAAGATCGGACCAAACGCGTTCTGGGTGAAGATCTGCAGCAGCTTGCGCTGTTTGGTTTCCGGATCGGCGTCGATCAGGATCTTGTTCTTGGCCAATCGCGGCACGTCCTCGCCGTGGTTGGGCACGCGCTGATCGATGACTTCGAAGTAGGTATCCGGTGTATCTAGGAATTCCACACCCCTGGCGCGCATCTGCTCGACCGTCTGGTAGATGTCGTCGGTAAACAGCGCGATATGCTGGATGCCTTCGCCCTGATACGCATCCAGGTACTCGTTAATCTGGCTTTTAGGATCGGAAGACTCGTTCAACGGGATGCGCACGACACCATCCGGCGCAGTCATGGCCTTGGACACCAAGCCGGTTTTCGCACCTTTGATGTCGAAGTAGCGGATCTCGCGGAAGTTGAACAACTTCTCGTAATAGTCCGACCACTTCTGCATGTTGCCGAAGTAGAGGTTATGGGTGAGGTGATCGATAAAGGTCAGCCCAAACCCCTTGGGATATAGGTCGGCGCCATCCACTGGCAGGTAATCCTCGTACACACTGCCTTTGCCACCGTAGCGATCAACCAGGTATAGCATGCAATCACCAATGCCCTTGACCACCGGGGTGGCAACCGCGCGGGTGTCGGCGTGATCGGTCACGTCCGAACCGCCGTTGTTCAGCACTGCCGTGTACACCTCCTGCGCCGGTTTGTTGAACCGGATCGCAAAACCACAGGCGCTGGGTCCATGCGCCTTGGCAAAATTGGCGGCAAACGAGTTGGGAGTCTCGTTGAGCAGGAAGTTCACCCCGCCTTGCCGATAAACCGTGATCGCACGGGTCTTGTGGCGCAACACCGCGACAAACCCCATGCGTTGTACATAATCGTGCATCTGCGCGCCTGCACCCGCGGGCACGGCGAACTCGACGAACTCGAAGCCATCGATCCCCATCGGGTTATCAAAGGTCGTCCGCTCCATGCCGAGATTAGGGGCGGCTTGCGGTTGCGCACTCATTGGGTGTCTCCTGCGGTACGGTGTGATGATCTGCGAACCGTGCGCCGGACCGGCTGTTGCCAGGACCACGCACTGGGCCGTCATCCCTCGGGCCGGCTATATTCGGATCCGGGGTCGTTCTTTATAGTTTCTTTTGCAACCAATCGCAAGGAGCCGTGCACCATGCCTTCCCCCGCGCGTCCGCGCCCCTCGTCCGCTCGCGCAACCCAGGACACCCATGCGGTGCTCGCACTCGAGCATTTTCTGCCCTACCGGCTTTCGGTGTTATCAAACCGAGTGAGCCACGCGATCTCCACGATCTATGTCGACCGCTTCGAGTTGAGCGTGACCGAGTGGCGAGTGATGGCGGTGCTCGGGCGGTTTCCGGGTTTGTCGGCCAATCAAGTAGCCGAGCGCACCGCGATGGACAAGGTTGCGGTCAGCCGCGCAGTGGCCAAGCTGATCGCCGCCGGCCGCCTGGAGCGCGAGATCCACGGCAACGATCGCCGACGTTCGGTACTGACCCTGAGCGACGAGGGTTATCGCATCTACGACGTGGTCTCACCCACCGCGCTGGCGTTTGAAGCGCGTCTGCTGGAAGGCTTCGACGACGCCGATCGCAACCTGCTCTACCGCCTGCTCGACCGCCTGGACGCAGAAGAACTGCGCGCAGAAGCCGGCCTGGCCGCACTGGCCATGGCCGATGCCAGGCTCAGCGCCGATGCGGCAGCCGAGCAGTCAGATGATCGCTAATATCAATATCGATCCCCAAACCCAAAAATCGGCTTGCGGTGTTTCCATTGGCCTTCGGTGAAGTCGGGGAATTCCAAGGTCCGATAGCCTTCTGCTATGGACTGTTCGGACAGTGGGGTGATCGCGCTCCAGGCAACGGCGTCGTAGATATCGATCGGCATGGGGTCGCCGGCTTTGAGTGCTTCGATGAAGGCGTGGATCACGAACCAGTCCATGCCGCCATGGCCGGCACCTGCGGCCTGTTGGCCGTACTTGCGCCATAGCGGATGGTCGTACTGGTCGAAGTATTTCTGCGCGTCGTCCCATTCGTGCTCTGCGCTGCGGCCTTCGATATGGATGGATTTGTTCACGTCCATCCACAGGCCACGAGTGCCCTGGACCCGGAAACCCAGCGAATACGGCCGCGGCAGCGAGGTGTCGTGCTGGAGCAGGATCGTCTCGCCGTTTTCGCAGCGCAATGTCGTGGTAACCACGTCGCCCAGTTTGAACTTCGCCTTGGCATTGGGATGATCCCTGCCGCCCTTGGGATGCTGGACGATGTACTCGTGCATGCCGCGCGCCTTGGTCGAGAACGCGTTGATGTGGGTGAAGCGGTTGCCGCGGTGGATATTGGTGTACACCGCGCACGGGCCGATGGCATGGCTGGGATACAGATCACCGTCGCGCTCGATCGCATGCTGGGTTCGCCACTGCGCTTCTGAAAACCCCTTTTGTCCAAACTCCACACCGCTGTTGTAAGGCTCAGCAGGATCACCAGAGTTGAGCTTGACTCCGCGCAAATCGTGCTGGTAGCCGGCTTGCAGATGGATAAGTTCGCCGAATAACCCGGCACGCACCATTTGCAACGCCGCGAGCACATCGCGCCGGTAGCACACGTTTTCCAGCAGCATGTAGGGCGTGCCTGTGTGCAGCTGGGTACGCAGCACATTCCAGTGATCTTGCAATGTGATCCCGGCAACCACTTCGCAGCCGACCGCGATCTTGGCCTGCATCGCGGCGATCGCCATCGGCGCATGCCACTGCCAGGGCGTGGCGATTAGTACGGCATCGAGGTTGCCGGCGTCGATCAACGCTTTCCAGGCATGCACGTCGCCATCGCCGCCATAGATTTTCGGCTTCGGTTTCCCAGCCTTGGCGATACGCGCCAAGGCCCGCTCGAGCATGACCTGCTGCGTGTCGGCAAGCGCTACCAGATCCACATCGTCGCGGCTGGTCAGGGATCCCAATAGCGTCTGCGCGCGCAGGCCGGTGCCGATAATGGCCAGACGTAGTTTCTCGCGCGGGACGGACTCGCGCGGGACCGAGAGTAGTGGCTGCACGGGCGCAGCGGCCAGCACCGCGCCGGCTGAGGCAGCGCGCAGAAATTCACGACGATCCACAACAACCTCTTACAAAACGAAAGAGAGCGAAAATAAACGAAACTCGACCTTGATGCACCCCGACAGTGCCCCCTGGCTGGTCCGCGCGAGCGCATGCCGGTCTCATGACCCTCTTGGACGGGGCTTAGCGCCGCTCAAACCACTGAGACGTCGACGAGCAGCTCACTGCGCTGGCGCCTGCCAGACCGCCTTCAACCAGTCCGCGCATCGCGCGCGCGAGGCCGGCCTGCAACGAGAGGGCGGCGCGCCAGATCGCCCGCCGAACTTGGCAGGCCGAACAGGAGCAGAGATTCCGTCGAGATTTCTTCGAGCTGTCGTCGGATTACTTCACCCCATGCATCAGCCGCTGCACCAGCGGCGCAATCATGAACAACACGACGCCGGCTCCGATCAGGGTCCAGAAACCGAAGGTATAACCGGACTGGGCCGACTGTACCGTCATCCCCTCGGTGCCGCTGACATGGCTGGCGAAGATGCCCGACAGGTTATTGCCTATCCCGGTCGACAAGAACCAGCCGCCCATGCCGAACCCGACCAGGCGCACCGGCGCCAACTTGGTCACCATCGACAATCCGATCGGCGACAGACACAGCTCACCGATCGACTGGATCACGTAGACCATGAACAACGTCCAGAACGGGATCTTCAGCGTCTGCGGATCGACCAGACTTGACAGCGCAAACATCAGCAGCAAGAACGCCAGGCCGTTGAAGATCAGGCCCAATCCAAACTTTCGCGGGATCGAGGGATTGTTGCGGCCCATCTTCACCCAGAGCCAGGCCAGGATCGGCGCGATGGTGATGATCGCCAGCGAATTCACCGACTGAAACCAGGCATTGGGCCAGACGAATCCACCAGGCCCGCCCAGCTCGCGATCCACGATCTTGTCGGACAAAAAGCTGAAGGAACTGCCAGCCTGCTCGAAAAACATCCAGAACAGCACGTTGAACGCGAAGATGATCAGCATCGCGATCACCTTGTCGCGCTGAACCGCGCCGTCGCGGATGCCTTCAACCAGCAGCATTACCGCCAGGATGACGAACAAGCTGAGCAAAACCCATTGCAGCGCGCTGGCGCCGAGCGAGAGCAGAAACCAAATCGGCACGATCGCGATCAACGAACCAATAAAGGTGATCGCCACCCTGCTCATGCTTTCACCGCCTTCCGGCGGTCTTCCCACTCCGGCCAGTTGGCTGCGGCCAAACCAGAACCAAAACAGCGAAATCACCATGCCGATCCCGGAAATGATGAACACCCATTTATAAGCGGGCATGTCCAGCGTGCCGAACACCCTTTCTGCGAAGAATTGGGTCAGGATCGGGGCGATCATCGCGCCCAAGTTGATCCCCATATAAAAGATGGTGAAGCCCGAATCACGGCGCTCATCACCGCTGGAGTACAGCTTGCCGACCATGGTCGAGATATTCGGCTTGAACAAGCCGTTGCCGGCAATGACCGTGGCCAGCCCGATTTGGAAAATCTGCTCATTCGGCATCGCAATCATGAACAAGCCCGCCGCCATGATCACCGCGCCGACCAGGATCGAGCGCTGATAGCCGATGATCCGGTCGGCGACATAGCCACCGAAGATCGCCGCCGCGTATACCAGGGCCAGATAGGCGCCATAGGTCTGATTGGCCGAGGCCTCACCGGTCGCACTGCCATCGTGAAACTGAGCCACGATGTACAGCACCAACGCCCAACGCGTGCCGTAAAAGGCAAAGCGCTCCCAGAATTCGGTCATGAACAGCATCCACAGCGGACGCGGATGGCCCATGATCTGCGCAAAGTTGGGCGGCTGGGTCCCGCCAGGCGGCGCGTGCACTCCCGGACCGGCTGGCTCGATGGTGCTGGTGGAATTCATGCGGCAAGGCTCCCGTGCTGAACAGACCGTAGTGTGCCCCACGCAGGGGGCGCGCGAGGATCGCCTGCATTGCCTGCGAGGTCAAACCGGCTGCGCGACGTTGCGCTGCAACATCACACCCTGGATCGGTTCACAGATACGCATCAGGACCCATCGCCTGTCTGCCGGCCGCATCCGACCACGATTCATTCGTATGGACTGCAGGCCGCGTCTGACCACGATTTATTTGTCATGGACTGCAGGCCGCGTCTGACTACGATTTATTTGTCATGGGCTGCAGATCAGTCTTGCGTGCGCCCGTGCAGCGCCGCGCGAATGATCGCGGGGAAATCTGCATGCGCAGTGCGCAGCCGCGCGGTGGCCTCGGCTGCTGGCAACCAACACATCGCGGCATGTTCCGTCGGTTGGCGATTGACCAGCTCGCCTTCCCAGGCGTCGACCGCATACATTCGCAGGCGCCAAGTGCCATCAGTCGCCTCTAGCGTCCCCAATGCGCGCAGCGCCAACGGAATCACGCCCAATTCTTCTGCCAGCTCGCGGCGCAACGCATGTTCGGGTGCTTCTCCAGGTTCGATATGTCCGCCGAACACATCCCATGCGTCCGGCAGCCACTCGCGGTCCGCGGCGCGACGGCCGAGTAATACCTGATCCGCACGCAGCAGAAGCGCGCCCACGCAGTCGTGCACGGGGTTATCGCGCCTCGCGCTCAATCCCTGGCGTCGCTTTGCATCGGCCCACCGCCATAGACGTGCTCTGGGCCTATGCTGGTGCGCACCTCAAACAGCTCGGGAAAGAAGGTCAGATCCAGTGCCTGCTTCAAGAAGCCGACCCCGGACGAGCCGCCGGTACCGCGTTTGAACCCGATGATCCGCATCACTGTGCGCATATGCCGGAAACGCCAGTACTGGAATTGGGTTTCCAAATCGACCAGGTCCTCGCATAGCGCGTACTCGCGCCAATAGCGGTCGGTGTCCTGGTAAATATGCTCGAACAGCGCAACCAACTCCGGATCGAAGACATGCGCCCTGGACCAGTCGCGTTGGATATGGGCGGCGGGCACCGCATGTCCCCACCGCGCGAGATAACGCAAGAACTCATCGTACAAACTTGGCGCCTCCAGCGCTGCACGCAGTGCCGCCTGACCATCCAGGTCATGCGCAAACACGCGCAGCATGCCGGAGTTCTTATTGCCCATCAGGAATTCGACCGCGCGGTACTGCAACGACTGGAAGCCCGATGATGCGCCGAGCATGTCGCGAAACTCCATGTATTCCGAGGGCGTCAAGGTTTCCAGCACGGACCATTGCGACGTGAGCTGCTCGATCACCCGCTTGCAACGCGCAGCGACCTTGCCGAACTGCCAGACACGGTCATTGCGCAAATGCGCGATCGCCGCCGCCAGTTCGTGTATCAATAGCTTCAGCCACAGCTCGGAGACCTGATGCTGGACGATGAACAACATCTCGTCGTGATGTGGCGGATCAGATACCGGCTGTTGCGCATCGAGTAACCGGTCAAGGCGCAGGTAACCGGCGTAGGTCATGCGTCCGGACAGGTCGGTATGGATACCGGTTTCGAGCGGACGCTCGTTGTCTTCGATGCTCATCGCGGCATGGTATCGCGTACCGGGTAACGCGCAGTTGTTACCGTCATCCTCGCGAAGGCGGGGATCGAGCGTCTTGTGTTTTTCAGCGGATTGAAGTCGCTGATCCGCGCTTTCGCGGGAATGACGGGCGCGGTACTGTCCGTAGATGATCGGTGGCGATGCGCAGTCGCGCACCAGCGCCGTTGCAGCCAGGCAAGATGGTGGTGTTCGGTTATCTGGCCAAATCCTGGCCGCCACCGCGCAGTTCAGCACTCTTTGCATTGATCCGGCCACCGCGGGTGTGCGCTGCAGGTGACGCGCACGATCATCCGCACGGTGAGCTGGGTCAGTCAAGACATGAACATGGTGCTGAGGAGTCCACCAGCCTGCCTGGCAGCGGGGCTACGAATGGTTATGCCGCATCGTCAACTAGCCATTCATGGGCCGCTAGCGCGCGCCTAACGGGCGCGTACTGCGCTACGGGTATCATCAGCGCCCCTGCAACCTGCAACCTGGACGATAGGGTTATCAGCATGACGATCGCGGCGACGTTCGAAATCGAATACCTGCAATACCTCGACCAGAACGGCGAGCCGACGCAGACCATGCCGACAGGCTTTGATGCATCCGGCTTGGTCCCGTGGTTCAAGCAGATGTTGTTTCTGCGCACCTTCGACAACAAAGCGGTGGCCTTGCAGCGCACCGGCAAGCTTGGCACCTACGCCCCGTGTCTTGGCCATGAGGCGACCCAGGTCGGCATCGGGGCGGCGATGCGTCCTGAGGACGTATTCGCGCCGAGCTATCGCGAATTCGGCACCCAGTTCGCGCGTGGCGTGCAGCCGCGCGAAGTGCTGATGTACTGGGGCGGCGATGAACGCGGCAGTGATTTCGCCGGACCGCGCCACGATTTTCCCTGGTCGGTGCCGATCTCCACCCAGTGCCTGCATGCGGCCGGCGCAGCCTTGGCGTTCAAACTACGCAAGCAGCCGCGCGTCGCGGTCACCTGCTGCGGCGACGGTGGCAGCTCCAAGACCGATACCTACGCCGCGATCAACTCCGCTGGCGCTTACACCCTGCCCTTCGTTCAATGCATCATCAATAACGGTTGGGCGATCTCTGTACCGCGCAAGGCCCAGACCGGCGCGCAGACGCTGGCGCAAAAAGGGATTGCCGGCGGCCTGTACAGCCTGCAGGTGGACGGCAATGACTTAATTGCAGTGTTGGAAGGCATGCGCAGGGCGATGGAGCGCGCGCGCAGCGGTGAAGGCGCCAGCGTGATCGAATTTCTCACCTATCGCTTGCACGACCACACCACCGCAGATGACGCGCGCCGCTATCGCGGCGAGGACGAAGTCAAGAGCGCATGGCAGCGCGATCCGATCCCGCGCCTGCGCAGCTATCTTGGCGCACAGAATCTGTGGAGCGATGCCCAGGAAAAGGATTGGATCGCGGATTGCGGCGAGCGCGTTGATCAAGAAATCAACGCCTACCTGGAAAGCAAACCCCAGCCGATCGAATCGATGTTCGATTACCTTTACGCCGAATTGCCGCCGGACCTGCTCACGCAGCGTGCCGAGGCGATCGCAGGGGAGTCGCGCTCATGAACAAGCAGACCGCCGCACCTGCGACCAGCGGTGAACCAGTCGCCGCCTCGGCCATCACCCTGATCGAGGCGATTACCCAGGCGCTGGCCTGGGAAATGCACAACGACGACAGTGTCGTCGTTCTGGGCGAAGACGTCGGCGTCAACGGCGGGGTATTCCGCGCCACCGCCGGGCTGCAGCAACGCTTCGGGCCAGAACGCGTGCTCGACACGCCATTGGATGAAACCACCATCGCCGGCCTGACTGTTGGGATGGCGGCGATGGGCATGAAGCCGGTGGCCGAGGCGCAGTTCGACGGATTCATGTATCCCATGGTGGATCACATCGTCTGCCACGCGGTGCGTTTTCGCACCCGCACCCGTGGACGACTGACCTGCCCGATGGTGCTGCGCGTGCCATGGGGCGGCGGCATCCGCGCGCCCGAACACCATAGCGAAGCCAACGAAGCGATCTTCACCAATGTCCCAGGTCTGCGCGTGGTCATGCCGTCCTCGCCAGCACGCGCTTATGGTCTGCTGCTGGCTGCGATTCGCGATCCGGATCCAGTGATCTACTTCGAGCCAAAACGCATCTACCGTCAGTACAAAGAATTGGTGCCAGACGATGGCGAAGCGCTGCCGCTGGATGTTTGCTACGTGTTGCGCGACGGCAGTGATGTGACCCTGGTGACTTGGGGCGCGCAGGTCAAGGAATCCTTGGAGGCCGCCGAGGTGCTAGCCAAAGACGGGATCAGCGCTGAAGTCATCGACGTCGCCACACTCAAGCCTTACGACTTCGACACGATCGCCGAATCGGTGGCCAAGACTGGTCGCTGCGTGATCGTGCACGAAGCTCCGCGCACCGCTGGTTTCGGCGCCGAGATCGCCGCGCGGCTAGCCGAGGAATCGATCTACGACCTGCTTGCCCCCATCCAACGCGTCACCGGTTACGACACCCATATCCCGCTGTTCCGGCTGGAGATGAAGTATCTGCCGAGTGTCGACAAGATCGTGGCGGCGGCCAAGCGCACGCTGGCAGCGAGCTGATCCGCCATGTGCCGTGCCCGCGTTGTGCAGCCATACCGCAGCCAATACCACCATCCGATCCGGTTCGCCGCTGGCGATATCGTCACGGTGGGCCGACGCGACACCGATTGGCCCGCCTACGCCTGGACCACCACCGCCGACGGCAACGCCGGCTGGGCGCCGATTGCTTGGCTCGAGCCGCTCGACGACGGGCTTAGCGTCGCGCTACGCGACTATTCTGCGCAGGAACTCGACGTGGACGCTGGCGATGAACTCGTACTGCACTACGAAGTCGGTGGCTGGTGGTGGGCGCAAAATCCAGAAGGACGTTTGGGCTATGTGCCGGCTACACATCTAGAACCTGTAGCGGGGTAGTCTCAACGTCGAATGCCGATCAACGTCAAGATCATCATGCCCGCGGCTGTGCAGCGATCGGCGAAGCCGGTAAAACTGAGATGACGGCGCGACGAGATGACGGCGCGACGTCACCGCCATTCGATCTAGGGTCGTTGTGCACTTTGGGGTGTTTGATCCGCCAGCGCGCGCTGCTGGATCATCCCGCTCAGTAGCTACCGCAAGTACAACCTGCTACCCGATACTTCAAAATGCCGGGCCTAGGCCCGCCCTATGGAAAACGACATGGCCGACAAAAAAATCTTCAAGCTTCCTGATCTCGGCGAAGGCCTGCCAGACGCCACCATCGTCGAATGGTTCGTCAAAGAAGGCGATACCATTCGTCTAGACGACAACCTGGTGTCGATGGAAACCGCTAAGGCGGTGGTCGACGTGCCTTCGCCGGTTTCTGGCAAGGTGCTCAAGCTCGCCGGCGGGCCCGGCGATGTGATCGTGACTGGCGCGACGCTCGCGCAGTTCGAGATCGACCCCAACCTGCCCCAGCGCGCGGAAGGTCATGACACCGGCCACCACCATGGCGGCGGCGGTCATGGTGTGGGCAGCCAGGATCCCAGCTCGGACGACAAGGTCGTCGCATCGAGCGACGGTGGCGCGATCGCGCAAACCGACCTGCCACAACCCGAACACAAATCCGAACCCGGCGCCAATGGCGAACGCGCAGACAGCGGCACCGTGGTGGGTGCGATGCAGGCCTCCGATGCGGTGCGCAGCGAAGCCGCGCTGGCGGTCGGCGGGGTGAAAGCGATGCCAGCGGTGCGCGCCATGGCACGCAAGCTCGGCGTGGATATCGCTCGCGTGCGCAGCAGTGGCGACCAGGGCGTGGTGACGATGGACGACGTCAAACGCGCCGCTGCCGGTGACAGCACTGCATTGCTCAGCGCTCCCGGCAAGAGCGCGGTTGGGAGTGAGGAGTCACGGCACGATCAGGCTTCATCGCGGAGTTCATTGCGCACACGCGGCTCGTCTGCTGGCGGATTGCGTCCAGCGCTATCTGCTGCTGATGCAAGAACGGAAGACCAACGCACCGCATTATCAGCCAGCGGTAAACCGATGCGCACCCAGCCGCCTTCGATCAGCGCCAGTGGCCAGCCAGAGCAACTGAAAGGCGTGCGCCGCAATATGGCGCGGGTGATGGCCGACGCGCATAGCAAGGTGGTGCCGACCTCGCTTGCAGACGATGCCGATATTCATCACTGGGCCCCCGGCAATGACGTCACCGTGCGCCTGATCCGGGCGATCTGCGCCGCCGCGCAGGCGGTGCCGGCATTGAACGCCTGGTTCGACGGCGACAATCTCAGCCGCACCTTGCACCCGCATGTGGATATCGGTATCGCGGTCGATACCGAGGATGGCTTGTTTGTGCCCGCACTGCGCAACGCCGACATGCTCGACGCACGCGGCGTGCGCGAAGGCATCAATCGTCTGCGCGCACAGGTGAACGAGCGCAGCATCCCAGCCAGCGAGCTCACCGGCTACACCATCTCGCTATCGAATTTCGGCATGTTTGCCGGTCGCTACGCGACGCCGGTGGTGGTGCCGCCATGCGTGGCCATCATCGCGGCTGGTCGCGGCCGACATCAGATCACTCCGGTCGTTGGCGGCTTCGAAGCGCATCGGGTGATTCCCTTGTCGCTGACCTTCGACCATCGCGCCTGCACCGGTGGTGAGGCGGCACGTTTCTTGAAAGCGATGCTCGACGATTTGGCGTTGCAATCGTGAGCCACCATAGCCGCCTCGTCAGTCTGGTTCTTGATTGCCAAGTCGACGACCTGGACGCGCATGTCCAGTTCTGGAGCAAGGCACTGGGCAAACCGGTTAAATCCGGTGCCGCGGACAACGATGGCAAGTACGCGGTTCTGCAGACAGAAGACGACGAGCCGATGCTGTTGTTGCAAAAGGTTTCCCATCCTTCGCGCGTGCACCTGGACATCGAAACCGATGACGTGGAAGCCGAAGTCAAACGCCTGGTTGCGCTGGGCGCGAAGACAATAGAACAGGTCAAGACTTGGTGGGTACTCGAGGCGCCCAGCGGCCAACGTTTTTGCGTGGTTTCGCAGCAGCGTGAGTCGTTCGGACCGCATTTGAATGCTTGGCGATAACGCGCGCTGGCTCTCATCCGCGTTTGCATCTGCGTTTGAATCCGCGCGTGCAGTTGGTCGCTGCCATGGCAATGAAATGATCTGCGCCAGTGCCGCACTGTTGCGCGCAGCGCACTAGGGTAAACCCCAGGTACATCATCGATACGGGCAGTTTTATACTCGAACCCGGCTGTCCAGCCATGGCAGCGTCAATCGGGCGATACGGCAGGGGGCGTGCCCGCCACAATCCTGGGAGATCACTCGAAATGAGTCACAGCATGTTACGCATGACCGCCTTGACCATACTGGGCGGGGTCGCGACATTGGGGAGTCCGCTGCAATCCGTCTACGCCGCGCCTAGCTCGCATCAAATGCCATTTCCTTGCAATCAAACCTGGCGCAGCCAAACGCGCAGCAATCACAGCCCGCAACTGGCTTCTGATCTCAATCGAGGTTCCAGCGCCAGCGCCGATCTTGGCGATACGGTGGTCGCCTCCGCGAACGGTACTGTTCGCACATCTCATTATTCGACCACGACCGGTTACGGCAACTACATCGTGATCGACCATGGCGGTGGTTGGACTTCGCATTACGCGCACTTGAGGAGCCGCAGCGTAGGCGCGGGTAATCGTGTCAACCGTGGTCAGAAAATCGGTGAAGTCGGCAACACCACCAACAGGCCTCCGATGTCGCCGCATTTGCATTTCGAACAACGGCTCAACAACTCTCTGCAACGCATCACTTGGAACGGCTCGGGCATCTACTACTTCAATGGCAGCGGCCAAACCACCAGCTACACCAGCAAAAATTGCGGCGGTGGCGGCGGCGGTCCTTCAGATCATAAACACGGCACTATCAAAACCAGCGGCGGCGCCTTGCGCGTGCGCAGCGCCCCGAATACCAACTCCTCGGTGGTAGGCAGTGTCGCCAACGGCAGCCAGGTGGACTTGTTCTGCTATCGGCGCGGTCAGAAAGTGACCGGAACCTACGGCACCAGCGACATTTGGAACAAGATCAGCAAAAACTCCAACCAATTTGTCGCCGACGTGTACGTGTATACCGGCTCCGACAACCCGATTGTCCCCGCGTGCAAATAAATCCTGCAGCTGCACGCGCGGGTTGAAGCGCATGCGAACCGAGCGGATCCGGCTACAAATGGCCGGACCCGCTTTATCCTATCGATTAAGCCCAGGGTCTGTCATGCATTTCACCGTGCATCACACGATCTAAAGTCGCATGTAGTCAGCAAGATCCGCTGGCCGCACGCGGCAAGGCACGAATGAATGACAGGTGCGCTCACTATGAAGCAGATTCCGTGGCCGCTGGCCTTGGTGGTGGGCTTAGCCATCGGTGCGGCGGGCGGTTGGTGGTTCGCCCGCCCAGCGAATACAACAGCCAATGCAGCAACCAGCGCCAACCAAGCCCAGATCACGCCCAGCACCCATGTGCGCGCTGCCAGCGCTTCAATGCCATCTGCCAATGACAACATCGATGCTCGACCCGGTGAAAATTTCAGCGCAGAGGTGCAATACGCTGCTAATAATCCCGCACGCCTGCGCGCGCTGCTGGCGCAATACACGTCGGAAACCGAACCCGACCGCAAAGGCGCGATACTGGCGATCCTCAACGCGGTGGCCAATGATGAGGTCCTGCGCCATGGTCTTGAGCAGGCCGCTTCCGCGGATCCGGCCAAGCGCAGCGATGGCTTGCAACTGCTGAGCGCCTTTCCGCCCGACCGCGCAGAAGTCCGTGCGCTATTGACTAAACAGTTAGCTGACGAGCGCGATCCGGCGATGCAAGTCAGACTGCTGCAAGTCTTGCAGCCAGTGCCGATGCCGCGCGAAGACGCCGCACCGGTCGTGGCTCGTCTGGCCGAACTGACTAGTAGTACCGATCCGAACGTGCGCGCCGCCAGTGTGCAGCAGCTTGCGCAATGGGATCGTAGCGGCGCATCCGAAGCAGTACAAAAAGGGCTGATCGACGCCGATCCGCAAGTGCGATTGGCCGCGATTGGCGGGGTGGGCACCGCGAACCTGCGCTCACCACAAATCC
>Ga0153982_1000188_pt1 | contig 16827 bp, 14 predicted proteins | sample TSGA066MetaG_FD_104743 | JGI IMG/M metagenome (GOLD analysis project Ga0153982, IMG submission 104743) | Attine ant fungus gardens microbial communities from Georgia, USA - TSGA066 MetaG | ecosystem: Host-associated > Fungi > Mycelium > Unclassified | place: USA: Georgia, Alexander Wildlife...
CCGTGGTGCTCGGCTGCGCGGAACTTGGATCGCTTGCAGGACCCGTTACGGGATTGGTCGCAGGCGCGACGGTGGCCGGCGGCATCGCGCTCGATGAAGGTGACGGCGTCGCAGCCTGCTGCGGCGACGCCGGAGTCACGCCTTGTGCTGGCGCACCCGTCACCTGCGAGCGGGAGACAGCAGCGGGAGCCCCCAGGGCAGCAGACGTATTCGGGCTGTCCAAATCAGGCGGTATCTCTAGCGGCCGGGTTTCCGCGCTCTGGTTGTAGGGATTGCCCTTGCGGAACCAACGGCAGCCGGACGCGGCCATGACGGTGACCACGAGCACAGCAAGCACGGCGTTACGCAATAGCGGGGAGGAATGCATCGGATTCTCCTGCAATTCTGACGAGTCTAGGATCTATAGTCGGCGAAGGCCTGTCGCGACAGGATAATTCATGGGCGCGCGAAAAACCGCCTTCCCGAGGCAGCTGCCGCGATGAGGGCGGATACAGATGTATTGAGCGCTCAAACAATCGACCTGCGCGCGTTGCTTCCGAGTTCCACTGCACGCTTTTCTACGGCACGCTCTTTCACGGCACGCTCTTCCACAGCACGCTCTTTCACGGCACGCTCTTCCACAGCACGCTCTTTCACGGCACGCTCTTCGCCGCTGGCGCTGTGCGCGAGAGTCAGCAACTGGTCCTGCAGTGGCACGATACGCGCGCAATGCTCGGGCGAGAGGTTGGTCAGCGGCAGGCGCAACCCGTGACCAATGCCCAGACTAGCCAACAAGGCCTTGAGCGGAATTGGGTTGGATTCCAGGCTCAAAAATTCGTACAGCGGCCGCAACCGCGTGTCCCAGCGCCGCGCCTGCTGCGTTGCACCGGCCAACGCAAGATCACACAATCGCCGCAACGCGTCCGGCGCGACATTGGCCGCTACCGATACCACCGCATCAGCGCCGGCACATAGCGCGTCGCAGGCACTGGCGTCGTCGCCGCTGAGCACGGCAAAGCTCGGTGCGCGCAATGCCAACCATGCCTGGATACGCTCGGTCCCTGCGTAGGCTTCCTTGATGCCAACTATGCGTTCGTGCCCAACCAATTCGACTGCCGACGCAGGCAGTAGATCACTGCCAGTACGCCCGGGCACGTTATACAGAACCACCGGCAGCCCACCGTCGTCGGCTACCGCGCGAAAATGCGCGACCATGCCCGCCTGGGTCGGGCGCACATAAGGCGGCACCACCACCAGGGCTGCATCCGCGCCGAGTGCTGCGGCATGCTGGGTCTGCTCGATGGTACTGGCAGTGGCTAAGCGCCCGGTTCCTGCCAATATCGGCACGCGCCCAGCCACCAAAGTGATCGCGCTGCGCATAATCGCGTCGAATTCGTTCCGGCGCAGCGCCGCAGCCTCCCCGGTGGAGCCAGCGACCACCAAACCCTGAATCCCCGCGTCGAGCTGCGCGACAATCAGCCGCTCCCAAGCCTCAAGATCAACCTCGCCGGTGTGCGTAAATGGCGTCGCGAGCGCAGTGATGCAGCCTGAAAGTCGCAAGAGCGGATGCTCCTGATGAGGCGAATGCGTGCACGATCAATGCGCGCAAGCAAGGCGCCGAGTATAGATTCGGTCCGCGCCGGATTCCAAACAGCCAAGCGGATCAGACAGGATGACTCAGACAGGATCCCTCAGGCAGGACGACGGGACAACCCGAATCTCACTTGCGGCGCCAAAGCGCTGGCAAGTATCCTGAGCCATGCGTCGGCCGAAGAAGCGCCTGCGCCGCAGTAGCCAACCGGGCTGAGGTCAGCTGCTGCGGCGCAGACTTCCAGGCTACGGATAGGCTAACGGAGCGAACACATCCATCCCCCGCGGATGTGTTCACGACTCCATGGCCAGACTGCCATTGACCTTTGCTGCGGACCTGTGCCTTGACCGATCCAGCCTCCGACCATGCGTCTGCCGCCCGGCCCGCACCCAACGAGAACCATCTGCTGATCAATGCCTACACGACGCATCCGCAGTCGCCGTTATTGGCGGTCACGCGGCGGATCGCGGATAGCGGCTGCAATCTGGTTGATGCCCGCTTGGCCACGGTCGGACGTGACGTGTCGGTTAGCGCCCTGGCCACGGGGTCCTGGGACGCGGTCGCCAAACTCGAAACCATGTTGACCCGCCTTGAGCGCGAGGAAGGACTGAAGCTGATTTGGTACCGCACCGGCGCCAAGCCTATGCAATCCAATCTGCTGCCCTATGTGGTCGAGGTCGTTGCCGCGGACAAACCTGGGATCTTGTTCCAGCTCGCTGATTTCTTCGATGGCCAGGGCATCACCATTGAAAGCCTGCACTGTTCGCGCTATCGCGCAATGCAGACAGGAGCGGATATGTTCTCGGCACAACTGACCATTGGCGTGCCTGCGGATATGCATATCGCGGGTCTGCGTGATGATTTTCTGGAGTTCTGCGACCACCTCAATCTCGATGCGATCATGGACCCGATGAAGTTCTGATGCCCAGTCAATCCCCCAACAGCGGCGGTCTGGGTCTGGATACTGGCGACAAGGTGCCCAAGCTTGCTCTCGCATTGTCCAGCGGCCTGACCGCCAGCACCGCCGACCATATCGGTCATTGGCTGGTGTTGTATTTCTATCCGAAAGATGCCACCCCTGGTTGCACCACGGAAGGGCAGGAATTCAATGCCCTGTTGCCAAAATTTCGCAAGCTGGACGCCACCGTACTGGGTGTTTCGCGCGATTCGGTCAAAAGTCATCAAAGCTTCTGCGCCAAGCAAGGCTTCGATTTCGATCTGGTCAGCGACAGCAATGAGGCACTGTGCCAACGCTTTGGCGTGATCAAGCAGAAACAACTCTACGGCCGCGAATATCTCGGGATCGAGCGCAGTACGTTTCTGATCGGTCCTGACGGGCGCATCGCGCAGTCCTGGCGCGGGGTTAAGGTGCCAGGACACGCTCGAGCTGTGCTCGATGCGTTGCAGACCGCCCAACAATCGTGATCATGGCCTGCCCACTGACGCGCCGCGGCCGGGTACCGCGGCCTGCCGCCACTGTAGCCTGGGCAGGTCGGCAACGCATCGATAGGAGCCGCGACCCATGACCAAGGGCAAGCGCATCTATGTGCTCGATACCAATGTGCTGATGCATGATCCAACCGCATTGTTCAAATTCGAGGAACACGACGTCTACCTGCCGATGCAAGTCCTGGAGGAACTGGACAACGCCAAAAAAGGCACATCAGAAGCCAGCCGCAACGCTCGTCAGGTCAGCCGCTTTCTCAACGAACTGATCGAGGCGCACAACGGCAAGCCGTTAGACAGCGGCGTGCTGCTGCAACGCCCTAAGGGCTTGCAGTTGCGTAGTGAGGCCAGTGCTGGGCGACTGCGCTTCCAGACCAGTCCAGTCGATGCGACGCGCGACTTCGGCAAGGTCATGCCGGACAACCAGATTCTGGCTTCGATCCTCGCGCTCAAACTGGATGAACCGAGCACACCGGTGGTGCTGGTCTCCAAAGACATCAACCTGCGCATCAAGGCCGCGATCGTCGGTATCGTCAACGAAGACTACGAAAACGACCGAGCGCTGGATGATTTCAGCCTGTTGTACACCGGCGTTACCGCGCTACCGGAAGACTTCTGGCAACAGCATGCCGACGAACTGAAATCGTGGACAGAAAAGGGCCGGACTTTTTACCGGGTGTCCCGCCAGCCCGATGATCAGTGGCACCCGAATCAGTTTCTGTATTTGCCTGGTGACGAGGATGCTGAACTGAGAGTCACCAAGGTTGGCGATGACCAGATCACCCTGCAGATCGTCGATGACTATCGCAGCAATCAGCACGCGGTTTGGGGCGTCCTTGCGCGTAACCGTGAACAAAATTTCGCGCTGAACGCATTGATGGATCCCGAGATCGATTTCGTCACCCTGCTCGGCACCGCAGGGACCGGCAAAACATTGCTCGCGCTCGCAGCCGGACTTGCCCAGACCATGGATCAGCAACGCTATCGCGAAATCATCATGACCAGAGCCACGGTCAGCGTAGGCGAAGACATCGGTTTTCTTCCGGGGACCGAGGAAGAAAAAATGACGCCATGGATGGGTGCATTGACCGACAACCTCGAAGTACTCACCCATAACCAGGAAGGCGGCAGCTGGGGGCGGGCCGCGACTAATGATCTGCTGGCTTCGCGGATCAAGATCCGATCGCTGAACTTCATGCGCGGACGCACCTTTCTGTCGCGTTACCTCATCCTGGATGAAGCCCAGAACCTCACACCCAAACAGATGAAGACCCTGGTCACCCGTGCCGGCCCAGGCACGAAAATCGTGTGTCTTGGCAATGTCGAACAGATCGACACGCCTTATCTGACCGAGACCACATCCGGCTTGACTTATGCGGTGGATCGCTTCAAAAGCTGGGAACACAGCGCGCATGTCACCTTGCGCCGCGGCGAGCGTTCGCGATTGGCGGACTACGCGTCGGAAGTGCTTTAGGTCCAATGCCGCACATGCGCGTCGCGTCGGTTCTGACCATCGCCGGATCGGATTCCGGCGGAGGCGCCGGCATCCAGGCCGATCTAAGAACCTTCGCTGCGCACGGGGTGCACGGGCTGTCGGCGATCACCGCATTGACCGCACAACACACCCGCGGTGTGACCGCTGTGCATACCCCGGACACCGGCTTCCTGCGCGCGCAAATCGACGCTTGCTTTGACGACTTCGATATCGTCGCAGTAAAGCTTGGCATGCTAGCCAATGCGGCAGTGATCCATACCGTCGCCGATGCACTGGCTGTGCACCGTCCGCGCTGGCTGGTGCTGGATCCGGTCATGATCGCCACATCCGGCGCCAGACTGTTGGAAAACGACGCGCTGGAGGCGCTGCGCAGCCGATTGTTGCCGATGGCTACGATCGTGACACCCAATATTCCCGAAGCCGAGCTGCTCACGCGATTGCGGATTGACACTGCCACTCGCGCGGTAAGCGCATTGCACGCATTGCGCGCGGCCGGCGCGGCGGCGATCCTGCTCAAGGGCGGGCATTTAGCAGAAGGTGACCAAATCGTGGATCGGCTGTTGCTTACTGGAACCGATCACGTGACCGAATTCACCCACCCGCGCCTGGTATTGAACGGCCATGGCACCGGTTGCACCCTGGCCTCGGCGATCGCTGCAAACCTGAGTGCCGGCACGCAGCTGCATCAGGCCGTGGCGCAAGCCATCACCTATATCGGCGTGGCGCTACGCGGCGGATACCGCCCAGGCCATGGCGATGTCGTGGTGCTAGACCATTGCAGTGTCGCCCGACACGATCAGTGAAGGTTTGCTTGCATGCGCGAATCATGCGCCATCACGACCGTTGTGCGTGTCATTGGTGCGCGCCTGATCGGCGCAATCTGCGCACAGCCCGTGGACTTCCAGGGTTTGGTTCTGTGGGCTGAAGCCCAGCGCCCGCGCCTGTGCGTCCAGAGTTTCCGCAGTTCGCTCGTCCTCCATCTCGACCGCCTTACTGCAGGCGTCGCAGATCAGGAACGGCGCAGAATGCTGGGCCGCGCTGGGATGGTGGCAGGCGACGAAAGCGTTGATTGATTCGAGTTTATGAATGAATCCATTCGCCAGTAAAAAATCCAGCGCGCGATACACGGTGGGCGGCGCGGCGGCGCCGACGCCTTCACCATTGCGCACCAGTTCGAGCAGATCATAAGCCTTGATCGGCTGTCCGGCATGGGCAACCATGCCGAGGACCCGCGCCCGAATCGGCGTCAGACGTAAACCGCGTTCGCTGCAGGCACGTTCAACCGCAGCCACGAACCCGGCGGCGTCGCGCACATGGTACTCAGGTGCAATGCAGTCTTCGTCTTCGCGCGCACTCATGGCCAAATGATGGGACCGAACTGCATATGACTCAAGTCTTGACCCTGCGCGTTGTGCGCACGGTCGTCTTTAGAGCGCCGCGTGAGAGAGCGCCGCGTGAGAGAGCGCCGCGCGAGAGAGCGCCGCGCGAGGACTCTGCGCCTGCGCTTATTAACGTCTCGAACTCAGCTCGGTGATAACCCGATCCTGGCGATAGCGGCCTCGATCCGACTCAATGCCTCGTCGCGTCCGGCTAAATAGACCGTGTGGCCGATATCCGGACTGACTTGGGTTCCGGTTATCGCGACCCGCATCGGCTGGGCGATGTTGCCCATGCCGATTGCCTGCGCTTCGGCTACCGCCTGTAATGCTTCGGTAATCGCCGCTGGCGACCAGTTGCCTAGCGCCGCTAGCCGCGCGTGCGCATCGGCCAGCGGCGCACGCGCGGATCCGGTCAGATGCTTGGCCACTGCTTTGTCGTCGTACTGCGTCAACGGCATAAACCACACCGCCGCACGCTCAGCCATTTCCTTGAGCGTATGCACGCGATCACGCAGCGCGATCACGATATCACCTGGAGCAGGGCCCCGTGTCAAGTCATAGCCACATTGGTGCAACTGCCATTCCAGATGCTTGGCGACTTCTTCAGGACTGTCGTTCTTCAGGTACTGCTGGTTGAGCCAGCCGAGTTTCGCCGGATCCAGCCGCGACGCCTTGGCGTTGACATCGCCAAGATCGAACAGGCGAATCATTTCATCGATGGAAAACACCTCTTGATCGCCATGCGACCAACCTAGACGCACAAGATAATTAAGCAGCGCATGGGGAAGATAGCCGGCATCGCGGTATTGCATCACGTCGGCAGCCCCGGTGCGCTTGGACAATTTTGCACCGTGTTCGTCCAGAATCATCGGCAAATGGGCAAATCGCGGCACGGCGACTCTTAGCGCGCGATAAATATTGATCTGGCGCGGGGTGTTGTTGACATGATCATCGCCGCGCACCACATCCGTGATCGCCATGTCGATGTCATCCACCACCACGGCAAAATTGTAGGTGGGATGGCCATCGGGGCGCAGGATCACCAAATCGTCGAGCTCGGCATTGGCGATTTCGATCCGACCCTTGACCTTATCGTCCCAGGCGACCACACCATCTGTTGGATTGCGGAAGCGAATCACCCGGTTAGGATCGTCGCGATAGCCCAGACCAGCATCGCGCGCAGCACCAAGGTAACGCGGCTTTTCGCCTCTGGCCATCGCCGCATCGCGCATCGCGTCGAGTGCTTCCCTGGTCTCATAGGCGTAATACGCGCTGCCAGCAGCGATCATCGACTCGGCGACTTCACGATGTCGATCCAGACGCTCGGTTTGGTACACCGGTGGGTGGTCGTAATTCAGCCCTAGCCAAGCCATGGCCTCGATAATCGCATCGATCGCAGCCTGCGTGCTGCGCTCGCGGTCGGTGTCTTCCACCCGCAGAAAAAATTCTCCACCCAGACGACGCGCTTCCAGCCAGCAATACAACGCGGTGCGCGCACCGCCGATGTGCAGGTATCCGGTAGGGCTGGGAGCGAAACGGGTGCGAACGGTCATGGCGGGAATGCGGCGATGATACTGCCACGGATTTTACCGGAGCATGCCGTATCCGAGCATGCTGTAGGCCGCAAATAACTTGAACATTATTGTCGCGAAAGATCGTCATTCCGGTGAACCCGGGAACTCAGCGTCTTTGACTTTCAACGGCGTAAAGTCATTGGATGACCAGCGCTTGGCGCTGTTAAAAAACGCCTCCCGCGTTCGCGGGGATGACGAGGTGAAAATTCAGTGCCCCCATGTATTTCCAGAGTGAAATAGGTTCCAACACAATATCCTCACTCCTGCTCCAAACCGGGGTCCATAGGCTCAAGCAAGCTGGGACCTCGGCTTGCGTGAGATGACCGCATCGGCACATGCCTGATTCTGTTAGATGCTGATTCTGTTAGATGCATTAAAGCTCTAGAATTCAGTTATGACCGTGCTGCTCATCTCGGACCTGCATCTGGACCCGCAGCGCCCACAGATCACCCGTCTATTCGGCGAATTCGTTGACGGCGAGGCGCGTTCGGCCGATGCGTTGTACATACTCGGCGATCTATTCGAAGCCTGGGTCGGAGACGATGATCCGTCCGCAACCGGCGCGTTCGTCGCTGCGCGACTGCGCGCACTCGCCGATGCCGGCGTGCCGATTTTTTTTATGCGCGGCAATCGCGACTTCCTGCTCGGCAATGATTTCGCGCAACGCGCGGGCATGAGGATCCTGCCTGATCCTGCGGTGGTGATATTCGATGGTCTACCCACGTTGTTGACCCATGGCGATCTGTTGTGCACCGATGACGACGCTTATCAGCAGTTTCGTGCGCAGACGCGCGATCCGAAATGGCAAGCGCAATTCTTGGCGCAGCCCCTGCAAACCCGCCTGGCGTTCGCCGAGCAGGCGCGCACCGCCAGCCGCGAGCGTTTTGGTGAACTCAAGGCCGCAGGCAACGTGGAAATCATCACCGACGTCGCGCCGAGAAGCGTCACTTCCATGTTCAAACGCTATGGCCTGCAGCGCATGATCCATGGGCATACCCATCGTCCAGCGATCCATCGTAGCGATACATCGACTCGGATCGTGCTGGGTGACTGGTTCGAGCAAGGCTCGGTGCTGCGAGTGAGCGGAGCGGACGTCCGCCTCTCACGCTTGGCGGCTGCATGAGATCGCTATCAACAATCGCGATCAAGTTGCCATCAAATCGCCAGTCGCCGCTGGCGCTTCGCATCATCCGAGCGCAATTGCTTCAGGCTTTCGAAATAACCCGGCTCCACCCCAGTCACGTACTCGCCGCTGAAACAGGAAGTATCGAAGCGCCGACCCTGGAACTTTGGACCAGCTACCGCCGCCTCGAGGTCGGCTAGATCCTGATAGACCAGCCAGTCGCAGCCGATCATGCGTTCGACCTCTGCCTCGCTGCGCCCGTAGGCAATCAATTCCTCAGGGATGGGCATGTCGATCCCGTAGATATTGGGATAGCGTACCGGAGGGGCGGCACTGGCAAGATACACTTTGCGTGCGCCAGCATCGCGCGCCATCTGCACGATCTGACGTGACGTGGTGCCACGCACGATGGAGTCGTCAACCAACAGCACCACACGACCGCGAAATTCCAGAGGGATTGGATTGAGTTTGCGGCGCACCGACTTCGCGCGTTCGCCTTGTCCTGGCATGATGAAGGTGCGGCCGACGTAACGGTTCTTGATGAAACCCTCGCGGTATTTCACCCCGAGCAAGTTGGCGATTTCCAGCGCTGAATCGCGCGAAGTGTCCGGGATCGGGATCACGACGTCGATGTCGTGATTCGGGCGTTCGCGCAGAATCTTTTCGCCAAGCGTAATGCCCATACGCATGCGCGCCTTGTGTACCGAAATCTCGTCGATGATCGAATCCGGCCGCGCCAGATAGACATATTCGAAGATGCAAGGCGCGTGCTGCTGCGGTTCTGCGCAGCGCTGATGATGAAGTTCGCCACGCGCCGTCACCACGAGCGCCTCGCCAGGGCCGACATCGCGCAGGCGCTTGAAACCCAGAATGTCCAACGCCACGGACTCGGACGCGACCACGTACTCGGTGCAGCTCTCGCGCACCCGATGACCTAATACCAGCGGACGGATGCCATGCGGATCGCGAAAAGCAACCAGCCCTAATCCCAATACCACCGCCACGGCCGCATAGCTGCCGCGCGCGCGCCGGTTGACGCCTTCCACCGCGCGGAAAGCAGCCTCTGGGCTCAGCATCCTTGACAGTTCCAACTCGTGGGCGAACACATTCAGCAACACTTCCGAGTCGGACTCGGTGTTGACATTGCGCCGATCCTGCTCGAAGACCTCGCGCCGCAGCGCGTCGGTGTTGATCAGATTGCCGTTATGCGCAAGAGCGATGCCGTAGGGTGAATTCACATAAAACGGTTGTGCCTCGGCGCTGCCCTCACTGCCAGCGGTGGGATAACGGCATTGGGCAATGCCAACCTTGCCCTCGAGCAAGGCCATGGACTTCGCATCGAACACGTCGCGGACCAGTCCGTTGCCTTTGTGCGAACGCAGATGACTGCCGCTGGCGGTGACGATGCCTGCGGCATCCTGGCCGCGATGCTGGAGGACGGTCAACCCATCGTAGAGCTGCCCGGCGACGTCGATGTGGCCTACGATACCGATGATGCCGCACATGGGAGGAAGGATCCGGGTGGGTGGCGATTGGACGCAGGGACTGAGGACGGAAAGACGTTCTGACGCATGACGTTCTGACGCAATACTTGCTTTCGAGTCTGCGACCCTTGAGCGCTAAGGATGCGGCCGCACCATGCCGGTAATGCCGGCACGGGTACTGAGTCGGGCGCGCAATTGATCGGCTTCTGCCCTGGTCAACACCGGACCGACTCGGACCCGAGTCAGTGGTCCTTTTTCGCCATTGACGGTTTCGGTAAACACGGTAAAACCACCGTTGCGCAAGCGCTCACGCAACCGACCCGCCTCGGCTGCGTTGCTGAATGCACCGACCTGGACCGCAAAGCCGGTACGCGGCGCCCCTGGCGCGGACTCGGTCGGCTCGGTCGGCTTGACGGGCTGGGCCGACGGCGCTGGCTTTTGCACTGACGACGCAGCGCTGCCGCCAACAGTGGACGCGACTTCAGATCGCTCGGTTTCCTGGTCTAGCACCAGCACTCGCGCACCGACGTCATCGCGCACATGAGCGGAGCGCAACCGCGCGATCTCGGCGTCAGCGCGCGATGCGTACGGCCCAATCCGCACCTGCCAGGCGGCGCGTCCATCATGGGTGGTTTGCTCGCTATATCCGGGCAGTTGCGACTGGCGCAGTTGCCGCACCACCGTTGCAGCCTCTGCATCGGTCGCGAACGCGCCGAAATGGACCGCGTAGTCGCCGCCGGCCACGCTTGGCGGCTGCATCCGCGTCGCACTGGACGCATCCGCAGGCTGCTCGGCGGGCTGTTGAATGCGCTGACCGGGCTCGTTGGTATCAACCGTGGGCAGACGATCGCGATCATTCGGTGCCGGGTCCAGAACGGAACCGTTGTCTTCAGGCGGGGTGACCAACGGCAGATCGCGGGTCTCGGTCTGGGTCGGCGCTGGCTCGGCCGGCACGTCCAATGGCACATCGGATACACTACTGTCTGGGGCCGGGTCCTTGAGCAGCATCGGCAGAAAGATCACTGCCAATGCAACCAATACTGCCGCGCCGATCAGACGCTGCTTCGTGGGGGTATCCATCAGCACTCGCTATGGCGGAGGGGGCGAGCCCGGGGTATCAAAAGTATACCTGCGTACCAGCCCGACCCGTGGCCGGTTTCGCCGGTCATCCGCGAGCAGGCGGCAATGGCGGCGTAACGTCAATGCCATCCGACTCATGGTTGATGGTCAGCGCAGGATCAGACTGGCGCATCCAAGTCGAGCGCAACACCGCCAGCGCCTCGACTGCGACCTGAAAGGATCCGAACACCAAGATGCGATCGCCCGCACGCGCGTGGGCACGCGCAGCTGCCAAGGCCGGCGCTACGGTCGGGTACCGGACCGCCGCGGCAGCCGGCGTCTGCGCCAACCGGGCGGCAAGCGCATCAGCGCTCTGGCCGCGCGCGCCGGCATCCAGCGAACCGGCCAGCAACCACCGATCCACCTGCGCGGCCAGTGCGTGCACGACTGCGGCATGGTCCTTATCCGCCAGCGCCCCATAGATCGCGAATGTGCGACCAGGCGCCGGTTCGGCGCGCAGGGCCTGGGCGAGCATCGCAGCCGCCTGCGGGTTGTGGCCAATATCAATCAGGATCTCGACGCCATCGACTTGGACCCGTTGCAGGCGCGCTGCTATGCGTGCGTGCTCGATGCCGTGAGCGTATGTCGTCGCATCGATCTGGGCATCCAACGCACGCAGCGCCGCGATTGCAGTCGCGGCATTGCGCATTTGAATCGGCGCGCCCCAGCGCAATGGCGGCAGGCGCAGTGCGTAGCCCAACTCGCGCCAGTACCAGTCATCCACTGCCGGCCGCACTCCTGGCTCGAAATGGTAATCACAGCCTGCGCGGATCGCCCGAGCGCCAATCGCGTAGGCATGTCGCAACACGCTGGCAGGCGGATCGTCCTCGCCAATAATCAGTGGCTTTCCGGCGCGCGCAATGCCTGCTTTCTCGCCGCCGATCGCCTCCCGTTCCTCACCCAGCCAGTCTTGATGGTCGAGATCGACCGTAGTGATCACGGCGACATCGCAATCCACCAGATTGGTGGCATCCAAACGTCCGCCCAGCCCGACTTCCAGCACGACCAGGTCCGGATCGGCGGATTGAAACAGCCACAACGCCGTCAACGTACCGAATTCGAAATAGGTCAATGGAACCGGTGACGACGTGTTGACCCCTGCCTGCATCGACGAACCGGGGTCCAACCCGGCGCCACCGCGACGCGCGCGCTCCACGATCTCGAACGCCTGCACCAATGCCGCGTCCACCACCTCGCGCCCATCGATGCGCACTCGCTCGTTGTAACGCAGCAAATGTGGCGAGGTGTACGCAGCGACTTTCCAACCTTGCGCGCGCGCGATCGCTTCGATAAACGCGACAGTAGAACCCTTGCCATTGGTCCCCGCCACCGTGATCACGTGCGGCGCCGGCTTGCTCAGCCCCATGCGCAGCGCCACCTCGCGCACCCGTTCCAGGCCCATGGCGATGGCCAACGGATGTTGGGCTTCGATATAAGCCAGCCATTGCGGCAATGAACGCGTCGGCTGAGTCGACATTGCGGCGTGCAATCTGGATTACAGCGCGCGATGAACCGCCTCACCGAACAGCGGCGTGTGGTGCGCGCAATCATTCAATCGCACCACCTCCAAGCGCCCGAGATCCTGACCTTCCAGCAGATTGAGCGTGCCCGGCGCCTGGCGAAAACCCCATAGGCGAGATAACGGAATGCCCAGCACCCGACACAGCAGCACCCGATTGACCGCATCGTGCGCCACTAGCAATACCGTGGCGTCCTGGCTTAATCCCGCGATCGCACGCGCCAACGCTGTCCAGGCGCGATCGGATACCTGTTGCAAGGATTCGCCCTCCGGCATCTGCACTTCGTGCGGGGATTCACGCCAGGCGAGCAGACGTTTCGGATCGCGTGCGCGGATCTCGTCCGCAAGCAGCCCCTCCCAGGTGCCGTGCGCAATTTCCTTGAGGCCGGCATCGGTGCTCAACATAGATTCACGCTCGGCGCCGAGCGCAAGCTGCGCAGTGCGCGCCGCCCGCGCCAACGGCGACGCCACCGCGCGTTCGATGCGCACCTCACGCAGCCGTTCGCCCAGTGCAATTGCCTGTGCTTCACCGATCGGTGAAAGCGGGATGTCCGCCTGTCCCTGATATCGGCCTTCTGCGTTCCACTGGGTTTCGCCATGGCGGGCGAGCAGGATCTGCATAGCATTGGGGCACTCGGAAGATGATGCGATTATCGTACCGTCAGCGCATGGGTTGCAGCCGGAATCGCACCGTTGCCGGATAATCGGCATCGTGCAGGCTCGCGGCATGCAACGCCTTGGAACACCGAACTGCCAGGGCATACTCTGAGCGCCACCACTCTAGAGGACCACAGCACCATGAGTGAACTCAACAGCAACTTCAATACCGCGCCAGACGGCGTCCTCACCAACGAATGCGGGGTGATCAGTGGGCCACTGCATCTGCGCACCACATGCGCAGAAGATGGCGCTTTAAAACTTGAAATTACTTATCAGGAAGCCGACGAGTGGTACACCCTGGCCGGCTCTGACTATCGTCTTGCCGACCCAGCCGACCACGAGGTGATCCACCGATTGATCGTCAACCTGTGCACCCGGCCCTCTGCAGCGTGATCGCACGCGCTGCTGCGTTGGTTATCCGGTGACTTCAAGTCTTTGAAACTCAAAGACGCTGGGCTCCCGCTTGCGCGGGAATGACGGTTTTGATTGTTGTCGATATTCGGTTGGGGGGATAGGTTCCAGACAGTCCTTCAATCCTCGACACGCGCTACTGCTGCTCTGACGCGTTCAACTCCTGCAGCAGCCGCTGCGATGGCGCGACTTTCTGCATGATCCAGCGCATATAGCGTTGGTCGACCGAGATCATGCGTGTCATCACTGGGTCGAAGACCCAGTTGCTGGCTACCGATTCCCAGTTGCCATCAAATGCAAGACCGACCAGTTTGCCTTCTGCGTCAAGCACCGGTGAACCGGAATTGCCGCCGGTAATGTCCAGATCGGACAGAAAATTTACCGGCACCGTGCCCAAGCGCGCATCCGCCAGGCCGCCGTAATCTTTGGCCTTGATCGCATCCAGCAAGGCCGGCGGCGAGTTGAACGGCTCAGCGCCGGTTTCCTTCGCGGCGACTTCTTCCAGCAGAGTGAAAGGTTTCTGCGCAGTGCCATCGAGCTTGGTGTACGGCTTGATGTTGCCAAAGGTGATGCGCAGTGACGAATTGGCGTCGGGATACACGTACTGCCCCTTGCTGTTCTTGTAATCGGCGATCGCCTGCAAATAGCGCGGGCGCGCGATGAGTTCCTCGCCGGCTCTGGTCTTGGCCTGGGTCTCACGTTCGAGAATCCCGGGCATCGCCGCCACCGCATAGCGGATCGCAGGATCTTCGCTGGCCTCGAACGCAGCGCGGTCGGCTTGGAACCATTTCAGCCGCTCATCAGCGCTGCCCAGCCTGGTCTTGTCCAGTGCATCGAGCGCCGCCAAGACCCCCGCCGGGTCGCCGTTGCCTAACAGCTTGTCAAGCGCCGGGTTGCGTTGATCGCCCGGCAGTTTGAGGTACTCATCGAACCAATATTGCCGAATCCGCCGATCCATCGCCGGCACGTAGCGGCGATCCATCTGCTTGAGCGTGCCTTCTATCGCGGGCAGGTCGCGAGTCTGATAACCGGACTCACGCTCGGCATCGGGCTTGGCACGTTCGATCGCGAGCCGATACAAGGTGACCGCAACGCCCAGCGTCCCGCCGCGATCGATTTGGTCCAGCAGCAACTCGCGCTGCATGCTGCGCTGCCGTTGCGCACTCAGCGCGACCAAGGTTTGATGGGCATCCAGTGCGGGTTTGCCCTGCGCCCCTTGCGCACGCAGCCAATCCAAAACTGCGGCTTCCTCGGCGCGCTTGGTGGTCAGCGTATTGGTGCGCTTGAATCCTTCGAGCTGGCCATCGTAGTTTTTGCTGGTGTTGTTCCAGCCGGCCATATTGGCCGCGTACTTCACCGCGATATCCGGATTCTGTTGGCCAGCGCTTTCGACCAAGGCAATCAACGCCTTGTAGTGACGCGACACTGTGGGGTATTGCCAGCTGGCGGTGTGCTCGAACTCGCTCACCAGCGCATATCGGTTGGTACGCCCTGGATAGCCGGCGACCATCACGAAATCACCTTCGCTCAGCGGTTTGTCGGCAAGCTTCAACCAGCGCTTGGGCCGATAGGGCACATTGTCCTTGGAGTACGGCGCCGGCTTGCCGTCCTTGGCGACATAGGCACGATAGAACGCGAAATCACCGGTATGGCGCGGCCACATCCAGTTATCGATGTCGCCGCCGAATCCGCCCACGCTGCCCTGCGGCGCGTAAGCCAGGCGGACATCCTTGATCTCAAGATTCTTGAACAAGCGATAGGAATTCCCGCCGGCAAAACTATATAGCCGGCACCGGTAGCCCGCGCTGGCTTCGCAGGCGGCGATCTGGGCCTTTTCAAACACTTCCAGCGCACGCGTGCGTGCCAGCGCATCGTCGCCGGCCGCAGCGATCGCCGCCTTCGCCTGCTCGGTCACGTCGGTGATTGCTTCGAGTGCGTAAATGCGCGTGGTCGGACCCGCACTGAGCTCGTCTGCCTGGGTAGCGGGAACGAACCCATCCTCGAGCAGATTTTTCTCGGCGCTGGAATTAAGCTGGATCGCGCCATAGGCGCAGTGGTGGTTGGTGGCCACCAGCCCTAGTGGGGAGACGAAACTGGCGGTGCAGCCACCCAGTGATACCACCGCGCCTAATGGATCACCCGTCAAGTCAGTCAATTGCTGCGGATCGAGTTGCAGGCCGGCCTGGCGCAGCGGCTGGGCGATTTCAGGCAATTGCTGCGGCACCCACATTCCCTCACCCGCCTGGGCGGCAATAGCGATTAGCAACCCAGGGGCCAGTAAAATGCGTGCCATGCGCGGTAAAACACTGGCCAGAGCGCCTGCGGTGCTGCGATGCACGGTTGTGGTCCTAGCCGGAGCGACCGGCCCGCACACCGCCTTGCACGGGCCCAAGCGCCCGGATAACGCTCCCCAAAGCTGATGACACGCTGCGTATATGCGCATCGCGGTTCTTCCAATGAGTCGGTCGGGCGATGAGTCTAGCTTGGACAGCGGCGGGCTGGCGATACTGCGATACCGGGCCGGGGCGGCGCTGCGCGAAAAAACACTGGGCAGGCCCCGGGTCATGAGGATTTTCATACTCCAGACTCGATGTCGGGGCAGCTAACGCGCCAGACATTGCATCGTCGAAATACCAGAGCACAATCGTCGCCACAGGCACGGCCCGGCCATGAAACAACGCAGCCAATGGGCTGAACCTAACTGCGTCTGACTCCATCCCGTGGAAGTCCAGGCTTTTAATTAAATTTTGATCGGAGGATTTATGGCTCGTGTATACCGCCCTGTGTGCTACACCCTGCTCGCCGGCGCTTTGCTCGGTATTGCTGCGCCGGCATTTGCCTGCCTTTCAGAAGGGCATCGTTCCTACGCAAAAGCGAAAGAGGGAGACTCACGCGATTGCGATGGGAGCGATGCAGTTCAGGTGCAGCAAAAAGCACCGGCGCAGTCCCAGGGCTTCACCATCCTACGCGTACAGGACGATGCCGGATACCTGCGCAATGCCTATGTCGATGGCAATGGCTTGATGTTGCAGGTCGAGGACGACGAA
>Ga0153982_1000190_pt1 | contig 16756 bp, 11 predicted proteins | sample TSGA066MetaG_FD_104743 | JGI IMG/M metagenome (GOLD analysis project Ga0153982, IMG submission 104743) | Attine ant fungus gardens microbial communities from Georgia, USA - TSGA066 MetaG | ecosystem: Host-associated > Fungi > Mycelium > Unclassified | place: USA: Georgia, Alexander Wildlife...
AGAAATATACAAGGTATTTAGATTTAGTAGAGTTATTATTTTTAGAACTTGGAATAAATAAAATAGTATTGAATGAAATATGGGGAGAAAATTGACAATATGTAATCAAAATGATAAAATAAATTGGAAAAAAGAAAGTTAAAAAATTAAAAAGAAGAGTGATATCACTTTTCTTTTTTTATCAAGGGGGAAAGAATGTTATCTAATGGACAGGAAATTATTTTATTTGTTATTTTGTTAATTCTGGGGCTAATATATTTGAATAAATATTTTAGTAAGCATAAAATAGTAATAAATAAATTTGTTTTTACAGTTTCTATACTTAATGCAATAGCAATTATTTTTTTACAAGAATCTAATAAATCAAATATAAGCACTAGCAGCAATCCAGTAATATGGGCTTTATATATAGTAGCAATTCTATTTTATAAAATTGTAAAAGATGAAGAATATGATCCTATCTATTTTTCTCTATTTTTGGGAGTAAATATATTGTGTATAAATACCCTTGATATGCTATCTGGAATAATACATTTGATTTTTTTAGATAAAGAACTTATCATAAAAAATATTTTTATGATAATAGGATCAGGATTAACCAGTGGGCTTCTTTACACATTTTTCAAGGAATGTAATTTGAGAAAATATGAAGAAACAATAAATTTGTTTATTTTTACAATATCCTTCATTCAAGGAATATTTATATATTTTATTGGTTATAATTTTTTATTTTTTCTTATATATTTAATAGTACTTGGAATTTATATTATAAATGATAAGGAGTATAAGTTTGGTTATTTTTTATTATATTTATTAGTAAGTTTTTTATGTAGAACTACATTTTCGTGGAGTGTTTTTAGACGTCTTTTTGCAGATAACCCAGTGTTCCTATATTTTTTATTAGTAGTATTGACATCATTAGAAGATGCTTTCCTTTATCAGTTTTTTAAAAAAATATCTATGAAGGAGAAAATAAAATAATTTTACCTAAATATTTTACTGACTTTTAAAAAAATATGATATTAAAAAATATATATGTGAAGAAAATAATTTCTTTAGATTAAGATTAGGAAAATATAAAGCTATATTTGAAGTAAGGTAAAAAGAAATAGTAATCATTGTATGTGATATAGACAGTCGTGGAGATATTTATAAATAAAGAAAAATTACCAAAATTGACAATATGTAATCAAAATGATAAAAAAGCAGGTGATGAAAATGAGTGAACTATCAAAATTACCCAATGTGGGCAAAGTATTGGAGCAGCTACTTATCGAAGTTGGTATCACTACACCAGAGCAACTTCGTGAAATTGGCACTAAGGAAGCATTTATTAGGATAAGAACAAAAGACCCCACAGCTTGTATTCAAATATTATATGGTGTTCAAGGAGCAGTTGAAGGGATAAAGGATAAATTTCTTTCTGAAAGTACCAAAGAAGATTTAAAAAAATTTTATAAAAGTTTATAAGGAAGTAGGAACAGGACTGTTATTTATAATTAAAAAGAGACTCCTTCTAGGGAGTCTTTGCTTTATCTAAATCAAAGATATAAATTTTCTAACAGCTTTTTTGGCACTATGTTGTTTAATAAGCCCTTCCTTAGCAGCTGCACTTATAGATAATTCATGGTTGATTACATGAAGTACTAAAATTGTTGGATTTAAATTAAAAAATCCACTTCCAACCATAGCCATTAATCTTTGATTAACTTCATCGTATTCAAGTATTTTTCCCTTTTTTTCTAATATTTTCTTATAATATCCAATAGAATTTTCTTTATTTATTGGAATTATTTCTTCATAGCGCATAGTTAGAAGCCTTTTTGCTACTGCTTCTATACCCTTATCTTTTCCAAACATACCTTTTTCTCCCAATGCTTGTGCTAGTAATTTATCTTGATTTTCTTTGCTATAGTTCACAAAAATTCTCCTTTTTTTCTTAATTTTTTAGTTATATCTTCAAATTTTAATTTCTATAAATCTGAAATACCAAGAGCAGCTTTTACACCAAAATTTATAAGTTCCAGGATAACAGGTTTATTTTTATATTTCAGTACTTCCTATATTCTTTTTAGATCATCCTCTTTTATATATTTTACACTTTTCATTATTTCTCCTCAAAAATCAGGTATACTGTAAGTAGTCTATACCTTTTAAAAGCTCTTAAAATTGATTTTATAGAGCCATTATTTTCATGAATTTTGAAATTATGTATGTTTTTCTATAAGAAAAAATTGTATACAATAAACTCTAATCCTTATTTAGATTTTTAAGTTCAATATTTAATTCATTAGCTTTATTATAATCTAATATAGCTTCATCATATTTTTTTAAGTTACGCTTAGCATTTCCTCTGTTGTTATATGCCTCTACATATTTGGGATTTAATTCAATAGCTTTATCATAATCCAATATAGCTCCTTCATAATCTTGTAATTTGTTTTTAGTAACTCCTCTGCTGTTATATGCCATTGCAAATTTAGGATTTAATTCAATAGATTTATTAAAATCTAGTATAGCTTCTACATAATTTTTTAAGTTGTGCCTATCAATTCCTCTGTTGTTATATACCATTGCTAATTCAGGGTTTAATTCAATTGCTTTGTTATAATCCAAAATAGCTTCTCTATAATTTTGTAATTTAGATTTAACAACCCCTCTGTTGTTATATGCCTGTGTATATTTAGGATTTAATTTAATAGCATTATCAAAATCTAATATAGCTTCTTCATATTGTTTTAGGTCACGCTTAGCATTTCCTCTTTTATAATATACCTCTGTATATTTAGGATTTAATTCAATTGCTTTGTTATAATCTAAAATAGCTTCTTCATAATTTTGTAATTTAGATTTAACAACTCCCCTGTTATTATATGCCTCTGCATATTGTGGATTTAATTCAATTGCTTTATTGTAATCTAAAATGGCTTCTTCATAATTTTGTAATTTATATTTTGTAATTCCATTGTTATAATATGTTTCAGCTTCTTTTAAATTAACTGAAGATACTTCAATTTTTTCTTTTTCATTAGGTTTCTCTGTCCAGCCACCAAGTAATCCTAGCAATAAAAATGCTAATAATATTTTTTTCATAAACACTCCTTAAAAATTTAAATTTATTTCACAAAGTCATTTTAATTCTTAATCTAAGTTTTTAGAGCAACTTTTTTAGCCATGCCAAAAATGAAGAGAAGGTATTTATTCAAAACCCATTAGTAGTCCATAAATTTCGTCTTTTGCATATCGTACCCTTTCTAAAATAGTTTCAGAAAGATTCAAATCATCACTTGAAAGACCATACAACAAATCTATGCATACTTCAAATAATCTTATTGGCACTGAGTTGTTTATTTTCCACTGCTTGATTTGTAAAGTTAGGCTGTCAAATATGAAGTCATAAATTCCTTCATTAAAAGTTTTTTCGTCTCTAAGTTGGGTAATAAACTCAATATATTTGTTTCTTAAATATTCACTATCCATGCAGTATCACCTCTATGTTTTAATTAATTTTTTCTACACACTCATAGATTCAATTGGATTTTTAAGTTCAGGGTTTATAATTCATTAGCTTTATTATAATCTAAAATAGCCCCTTCATAATTTTTCAAGTGATATTTAGCTCTACTTCTATTATAGTATGCTAAAGTAAATTCAGGATTTAATTCAATAGCTTTACTAAAGTCTAAAATAGCTCCCTTAAAGTCTTTTAAATAACCTTTAATAGTTCCTCTATTATTATATGCCTCTGCATATTGAGGATTTAATTCAATAGCCATGTTATAATCTAAAATAGCTTCTTCATAATCTTCTAAATTACATTTAGTATTCCCTCTATTGCAATATGCTTCTGCATATTGAGGATTTAATTCAATAGCCATGTTATAATCTAAAATAGCTCCCTTAAAGTCTTCTAAATGACTTTTAGTAGTTCCTCTATTATTATATGCCTCTGCATATTCAGGATTTAATTCAATAACTTTATCAAAGTCTGAAAAGGTTCCTTTAAAGTCTTTTAAATGACCTTTAGAGATTCCTCTATTAATATATGCTTCCTTAAATTTAGGATTTAATTTAATAGCCATGTTATAATCTAAAATAGCTTCTTCATAGTTTTTTAAGTTAAATTTAATAGTTCCTCTATTGAAATATTCTTCAGCCTTGACTAAATTTTTACCCTTTTCTTTTTCATTTGGTTTTTCTACACACCCACTAAATACCCATAACAATAAAAATGCTAATAATATTTTTTTCATAAACACTCCTCAAACATTAAAATTTATTTTACAAAGTCATTTTTTTATAAATTTTGAAATTGTTTTTTTAGAAAGAGATTATATACAATAAATTTTAATCCTTAATTTGATTTTTTAAGTGAAGGATTCAATAGAATAGCTTTGTTATAGTCTACTGTAGCTCCTTCATAATTTTTTAAATGGTATTTAGCTCTTGCTCTATTATAATATGCTAAAGCATATTTAGGGTTTAATTCAATAGCTTTGCTGTAATCTAAAATAGCCTCCTCATAATTTTCTAAATTACTTTTAGTAACTCCTCTGTTATAATATGCTAATACATATTTAGGATTTAGTTCAATAGCCTTATTAAAATCTAAAATAGCTCCTTTAGAGTCTTTTAAGTTATCTTTAGCATTCCCTCTATTAAGATATGCAGCTGCATATTTAGGGTCTAACTCAATAGCTTTATCAAAATCTAAAATAGCTTCTTTATAAATTTTCAAGCCATATTTAGCAAGACCTCTATTATAATATGCTAATACATATTTAGGGTTTAGTTCAATAGCTTTACTATAATCTAAAATAGCTTCTTCATAATCTTTTAAGTTGTATTTATCGACTCCTTTTTTATTGTATGTTTTTGCTTCTGTTAAATTTAAAGTAATTTTTGTTTTATTTTCTTTTTCATTTGTTTTTTTTATGCATCCACTAACTAATATTAGCAATATAACTACAAAGATTATTTTTTTCATGACTTCCCCCTCTATGTTTTTTAATTATTTTCTATCTTTATTTTAACATATTATTTTTCATATATATAATATTATATAGTTTTAATATATTTTATTAAAACTAAGAAAAAACTTCTTTCTATTATCCAATTTATAACTCTTGAAACCTTTTAAAATTTATAAGGGGTACTTTATATATTGTTTTTTTATTTAAAATTGGAGTATGATTGATTTACTAAAATAAATATAATTTCAAGGGAGCTCTTCTTGAAGAAAGAGGTGTCTATTTTCAATTTTTGTGAAGATGACAAATCCAATATGAAGGATGAAACATTAACGCAAAAACTTCTATTGTTTTCCGAAAAAGAAATGGTTATTTTAATGGTGCTACTTTCTTTGATCAAATGACTGATATAATTTGTAAAGATTTTCCTCAAATACCTATTTCTTTTGATTATGAAGATATCAACAATCAGTACTACAAGGGTATCAATTTCAAAATATATATGGAAAAAAATAGTGAAAAATATGAAATTGGTGATGGGGGTTTTGTAGATTGGCTTACACAAATGTTAGGCAGTAAAAAAGAACGATGTTTAATTAGTGGAATTGGTTTGGATAGATTACTTTTATTTTAAATAGAATTAAGAAAACTTAAACTTTTTATAGCTCTAATTGTTATTATTTTTAATAGATTATACAGTTTATAGTATTTTTTATAAATATTGGAGAAATTAAAAAATTTAATATTGAAATTACAAATATAAATAACTCTATAATTTATAGGTCAAAAATAAAATTAAAAGCTCTAAAAATTTCAAAAAATATTTTTATGAAAAAGGGAACTGTAGAAACTAGCAAAATAAATTACTAATTTACAACAGTCCCTTTGTCTATTGATACTAAGGCTTTAGTTTAGATTTTAAAAATTATTAAAATCTATACAGCATATTTATTCCATATCTTGTAGCATCAACGCTTCCACTCTGTCTTGTTACTTCAAATCCAATACTATGTCCCTCTTTAGTTTCATACTTAAACTCAGCTCCTACCTTGATTATTTCTTTTACCTCTTTTGGTTCTTCAAGATCATAGTATCCTGCTGATGTATTTTTGATTTTTGCCTTATTAGCTCCATCATACACTTTTCCCAATTCATACTCTGCCGTTGCTTTTCCTATCAAACTAATTTTACCTGACTTTGTTATATTGTTTCAGAGCAATATCTGTTCCTACTCCTGGTCTTACTATATACATATCTCTAGATTTAAGTTCAAGTTCAATTCCATCTCCATTTTCTTTGAAGTTTTGATATTTTCCATATCCTAAATTAAACGTTCCAAATACTCCAATCTCTATTCTTTCACTGTTTACAGGTATATCATATCTGATTTTATTTTTCCATTCTACTGTTCCAGACCAATATTTTCCTGTATTTTTATACGTACCATTACTCAAATGAATCTTTCTTTCTGTTTCATGATGATTAATTCCTATTTCTCCTCTAGTTAGGTATTTGATATTTTTACTCTCTCCTATAAATTCTTCAAATCCTGCTCCTAGATTAAGTGAATATACTGTTTCATCTGAACCATAATCAAAATCAAATTTAGTCTGTGTAAATCCTACACTCCAGTTAGATGTTCTTCCATATTTCATATGATCCTGCTCTTTCAATACCATAACTCCAAGTGATTTAGAATCATAATCCTCTACTCCAGCATTTTTATTTTTAGATTCTCCACTTTTTACAATAGCACCTATTTTTACTGATTCTCTTGCATAAAGTTTATTTCCTTTTAAATTTTCATATGAAATATCAAATACTTCGTTGATATCTAAAATTCTCTGTTGAATATTAGCATAGACATTTCCTCTAAGTTCCATATCAAATGTAGCTCCAAGTTCATCTTTACTTGATATCATATCCAAAGCATCAAATATTTCAAGTTCTTTATTTGCAGCTCCAGTATAAAGTTCATCCAACCCTTTTCCAAACTCTGTTGCCTTTGTTCCTGAAAGAAGTTTCTTATAAGGTATCTTTACCATAACTATTCTTACTAAATCAGGATCAGTATCATCTTTCTGTAAGTCAGCAAGAAATGAAACTGAATGTGATATAGCTGTCAATGACCCATTATTTGGAACATTTGTTATTCCTTTTAAGTACTGAACTGTATACATATCATGATTAGTTCCTTGAGTTACATTAGGTAAAACAATAAACTGCCCTGCATTAAATGAATCTGCATCTATTGTCCCTATATGTCCATCAGTTCCCCCTAATGCTACAGTGCCCAAATCAAGAGCTCCATTAACCTTAATTGTTCCTGAGTTTGCAATAGTAATTCCATCTATTGTAGCTATAGGTCCATCTATTGTTATGTCCCCTATATTTGCTAAAGTTCCTCCACCTCGAATAACTTCAGATGTTTCATCAACTGCAACAGTTATACTTCCTTCATTAAGTACTACTCCTCTATCTCCTACATAGATACCTGTTCCAGTAATATTACTTATATGGATAGTTCCATTATTTCTCACAGTTGCTCCATAATCAACGTAAATCCCTTCATTTCCTGAACCATTTACTTGAATATTTCCATTATTTATCAGTATGGAACTATTTGTAGCTGCCATACCTCTTGAATTATTTCCATCAACATTAATAGTTCCATTATTTATAAGAGTGGATTTCTTAGTTGCTTGCATTCCATAGGCAAGATTTCCTCCAACATTTATTATTCCAGTATTTAACGCAGTTCCACCATCATTAGCTACCATTCCAACACCATGATCATATGGAACATTTATAGTTCCTGTATTAATTAAGCTTCCAGTTTCTGCAGCCATACCTACTGATACTTTTACAATTCCTCCCCCTACAATAGATTTCCCTACTGTTATAGTTCCTGTATTAGTCATAGAACCAGATTTTGTGTACATTCCTATACTGTAATCACTCAATGTAAGATTTATATCACTTGTTCCGTTTCCAGAAGCAGAATAAATATATGAAGATTCTATCCCTGCATTTATTCCAGTTCCTGATGCTACATTTATATTTCCATTTTCAGTAGCTATTCCAGTAGAAGATGTTCCTACTGTAATAATTCCTGCATTATGTTGTACTCCTGTAGTTCCTGTTCCATAGATTCCTGCTGAATGATTATCTCCAACACTTATATTTCCAGTATTTATTATAGTAATTCCATTTTTTACAAATATACCATTAGAAGTATCCCCTAAAGTAATGCTTCCTGTATTTACAACACTTTGGCCAGTTCCATAAATACCAGTATTCTTACCTCCAACATTCTGTATACTTCCTGTATTTGTAATAAATGTATTTTCTCCATAAATTCCTACTGCATCTTTACCTATTTTTACTGTTCCATTATTTGCTATAGAACCTGTATTTTTTCCATAAATTCCTACTGCTGAATCAAGAATAGTTCCAGTATATGCACCTTTTCCTATCTCAATCACAGATCCTGCTGTATTTGTAACAGAAGTTCCATTCTCTCCATAGATTCCTATACTTGCATCTCCTGTAAGTTTTATATTTCCTGTGTTTACAGTAGTTCCAGTCCCAGTATTTATTATTCCTTTTGTTTTTAATGCTGCTGATAATATATTTCCAGAATAATTTATATTTCCATTTTTTGTAGTAAATATTCCTACTGATTCTGCTCCTATAATGTTTATATTATTCCCAGAAATAAAAGCTGCTGCATTATCAATATACACTCCTGTTCCTTTGCTTCCAATTGTGATATCTCCTAAATTAGAAACTCCAGAAAAATCTCCTGTATCTGTTAGAAATAACCCTGTTCCTTCATTTCCAACTGTGATATTCTTCCCATTAAAGTCTACTAATGAAGCCCCAGAAAGTGTAAGGGCTATATTTTTATTGCCTATAACTATATCAGAGCCTATGTAATTAATATCTCCTCCAGCTGCATATAGCAAAGTAGATTCTTCTCCTATACTTGTTGTTCCACTGATATTCAATATTCCATTAGTCCCAGCATAATATGCTGCTGACTTATCTCCTACTCCTACATGTCCTGTTGAAGTTCCTACAGTCTGATTTTCTACATACATTCCTATAGATTTATCTCCTGTAAGATTAATATTTCCATTGTTTGTAAGTGTAGTCCCAAGTCCTGTTCCTACCATAGCTTTTCCATTTAATGCTGTTCCATTGATAATTCCAGTTCCAGAGTTGATAATAGTTGCTCCATTATCTCCTTGTAATCCACTACTTCCTACATTTATTGCTGTATTATTAGTTATTGTTCCTAAATTTCCTGAAACTATTACATTTGTATAGTTTATATTTAATGTAGAGCCAGTATTAAAAGTAAGAATTCCATCATCAATATATGCAAATATTCCATCTACAGTATTTGTTACAGTTCCTCCTGTAAGATTTAAAATTGCTCCATTATTTACATAGAATCCAATATTATCTGTTCCTCCTATATTTACAGTTCCTCCAGTACCAAGAGTAAATGTCGTTCCTGTATCAATATATGCCCCTATCCCTCTTGCAGATGTACTTGTAGCATTTATATCCAAATTCCCTGTATATGTTATATTTGCTCCAGTTATTCCATTACTTCCAAGATAAAGGCCTATTGAATCTTTTCCAGAAATATTTATATCAGCAGCAATATTCCCAATTACAGACGGTTCAGCATATATTCCTATAGCTCTGTCTCCTCCAGTAAGATTAAGAGTTCCTGTAAAGCTTATTGCACTGTTAGAAAGATATATCCCTATTCCTTTATTCACTCCAAAATTGTATGTGCTGTTTCCTGTTATATCTCCATTCTTTACATAAGCTCCAATTTTATTTCCTGTTGATGGAAAAGTTCCATTGATAGTTCCTAACCCTGTAACTACAGATGCTCCATCTATATATATTCCCACAGTGTCTTTTCCTGACAGAAAAAGAGTTCCTGTATTATTTAAAGATGAACTATTATTTGCATAGATTCCTATTCCATCATTTTGTATTGTCTGATTTCCACTATTTGAAATATTTACTCCATCAGCATAGATACTTACAAGGTGGTTTCCACTATGAGCCACTTCTGCTGCATTAATTATTGAAGAGCTTCCCTTATAGTAAATACCTACTCCCTTATCTCCAGTTCCACTTGAATATATTGTATTGAAACTTCCAGAAGTAAGGCTTGAATTATCTGCATAAATAGCAATTCCTTTAGCGCCCATAGATATAGTTCCTGAATATCCCTGAACATCTATTGAACTATTTTCTGCATGAATTCCAGTTCCATTATTTCCTACTGTTATATTTCCAGAAGTAAGTAATGAGCTTCCTCCATCTAAAATTATTCCTACAGAGTTATTACTCATAGTGATATTTGTTCCATTAAGATTTACTTTTCCAGTATTTTTCCCAACAACAGCAGTCATATTAGCCCCTGTATCTGTTATAGTTCCACCATTTAAATTAGCTGTTGAACTGTTCCCATCTACCAACATTCCTATTCCGCTATTAATAGTCATTGTTCCTGAATGATTGATTGTTGAAGCATCTTTTCCATAAAGTCCCATATATTGAGAAATTATATTTCCTGTATTAGCATTAGTCAGAGTGCCCTGTTTAGCAAATCCTCCTATACTTGATCCTGCCACTGCTGAATTAAGAGTTCCCGAGTTGATAAATTCTCCTCCATTTTCAGCATAAACTCCTATAGAAGATGTTCCTTGAGCAAGAATTGCCCCTGTATTAGTAACTTTTCCTCCTATCCCATTAACAATCATTCCTACAGAATTATTTCCTGCTGCTGTTATTATTCCTGAAGAGCTTGATATTCCTCTTTTAAAGTAAGCTCCGTATCCTCCAGCAATATTAATATCTATATCTCCAGTACTTATCACATTTGAATTTACAAAATATTCTCCAATTCCCTTAGCATTTAATGTTATATCTCCACTATTATTAAAAGAAGAAAGATTGGTTCCATACATTCCTATTGCTTCATCACTTCCTAAAGCCAATACTATATCTGCTATATTTTTTACAGACTTTTCTCCATAGAATATTCCAATTGGCCTTACTGAATCTCCTGCTCCATCTAAAGCCGTTGATGTACTATTTACAGTTACTGTTCCTGTTCCTGCAAAAGCTCCCTCTTTATAGTAAGCTCCTATTCCTATTTTTCCATTAGTGTTTGATGAAGTATTAAAAGTAATGTTTCCACTGGTACTTGAAGAAGTATCTCCTTCTAAATATGTTCCAATTGTATTGGCACCTGTTGTTATATTTCCAGCTACAGAAGATATTGTAATATTATTTCCTTTAGCATAAACTCCAATTGGTATATCTCCATCAGCAAAACTTACAGCTGTTACATTTATTGCTCCACTTCCAAGCCTTATAATTCCTGTATTTGTTCCAGAAGTTGCAGCAGAAATTCCAATATTTGTTGTTCCAGTTACATTTATTGTTCCATTATTCTGAAATTCAAAATTTCCATTATCAGTTACATTATGTGCTCCAATACTTCTTGTTCCTGTACCTCCTTGAGTCACATCAAGAATTCCTGAATTAGTGATAATGGAATTTTTACTGTATAGTCCTATATTATTAGCACCTACTGTGATTACAGCATTTGTATCATTTGCTGTATTCTTAGCATTTGATAGAAACATTGCAAACTTTCTGTCATCTTCAGTTGCTGAGTTAGAAAGAGTCATATCAGAATCATTGTCTAGAATAATTTTCCCTCCAGCATTATCTTCAATATATATTCCTATTCCATTTTTTCCACTTACAGTCATAGCTCCAGATCCTTGATTTATATCAACAGTTTTATTCACTGTTAAGGCTGTACTGCTTTGAGCATATATCCCCATTGGATGAACATTTGAAGAAGTATTTCCATTTCCTTGTACTATTACTTTATCTCCATCAGTTGCAACTGATGCATCTGCAGTATAAATTCCTACTGCTCCACTTACAGTAGCACCACTATCACCAACTAAAATATTTCCAGTATTTACAACTTCTATTTTATCACTCAGTATTCCATAAGCTCCTGTTGATTTAAGTGTAATATCTGCATTATTTGTTATTTTTCCATCTCCAGTTCCATAGATTCCAGCTACTGTTTCAGCATTTCCAGTATTTACAACTTCCAGATTTAATTGATTTGTAAAAGTATCTGTAGAAGAATTCCCATTAAATGCCATTCCCATAGCAGTAGTTCCTGTTCCGGCTGCTCCATTGTACTCTATAGTAAGTTTATCAACAGCAGATGTAGTTGTTATATTGGTATTTCCATCTGTTTGAAGAGCTACTCCTCCTTCTTTTATAGAGATCCCATAATCTCCATTCATTGTTATATCAGAGTTTTGTGTATAAATTCCTATACCTTTTTTCCCAACACTAATATCTTTATTTCCTGGAGTTCCAGTAGAATCTTTTAAAGTTATAGTTCCACCATTTACTGCTCCATTACTGTTTTTTACAACTATACCCTTTCCTTCATCTCCAAGATTTATAGTACCTTCATTTGTTACTTTTATATCAGATTTAGCTGCTGTAGTCTCATTATTTTCTACATATATACCAATTCCATGAGTTCCTCCAACAATTATATCTCCTTTATTGACAACCTCTCCCCATGTTCCAGTTTCACCAGTATTTTTTCCATAAGAATCAGGTGTACTCATATTTGTTGCAAGAGAAAGGATTCCTATACCAGAATTTACAGAATCTGATGATGTTACTTCAATTTTTCCTCCAGTTTTATTCTCTATTTTACTTCCATTAACTCCATAAGCAGCAACACCTTTTCCTACTGTTACCTTACCACCATTTTCTATATTGATATGTCCAAAGCTGGTATATACAGCTATTGCTTCATTTGTTCCATTGCTTATATCAACTGTTCCTTTAATAGTGTATCCAGAATCAGTATTTAGAGTTGCTGTATTATTTGATCCTAAATATAATCCATTACCATTCAAAGATGATACAGTATATCCTCCATCAAGTGTAACTTTTTCTTTTTCCATTGTTATATTGTTAAAGCCATCTACTACATTTCCTGGTCCTGGTGTTGCCGAAGTATAATCTCTATTGACATTTGTTTCTATACTTAAATTTCCACCTTCAAGACTGCTGTTATACCAGTATCCATTATCAATAATAGCAGCGACTTGTGGTATATTCTTTAGACCATTTGTAGAGTGATTAAGATAATCTGAACCACCATCCCATACTGTAGTTACTCCTTTAAATACTCCAAGGTTTACTCCATTATCTGTAAGATTAATAGTTACATTTGACATTCCATTATATGAAGTTGTTCCTCCAGTACTTCCTGCAAAGTCAGAAGAATCTCCATAAAATACAACTCCTTTTGACATATTAACTGTAGTTGCTCCCATAAATACAAGATTTCCTCTGTTTCCAGCTGTTGCTGAAGAGTAAAAAGCAAGCTGTCTGTTACCATCCCAGAAGTTATTATTGTCCCATCATTAGGTTTTATCACAGCTGGTCTTGGATTAAACCATACTCCTTCAGCATAGGCAATTACTGTTCCTTCTGCTCTTTTACTATCATTACTCTCTGTTTCTTGCCCATCAGTTATTTTACTTGAAGGATCAATCACAACAACACTTCCGTTTTTAGCAACTACTGCTATATTATTTTTAGAATATTCTCCAAATTCTACTTTATATTCACTAATCATTAAATCCTTAATAGGATCATTTACTAATTCTGTATATCCTATCTGTGTTCCTGCAGGTGTTCCTCCATATGAATTTGTTGTTTTTATTTCTAAATCTGTAGTAGCTGGGAAATACCCGTTAGCTATTGTAAGTTCTTTTCTCTGTCCAGACTCAACATACAGTGCAACATTTCCACTGCTCTTATCATTTTCTCCATCTGTATTTCCAGCTCCTAACTGTGTATTTCCTGTGGATATAGTTCCATCTGATTCAAGTTTACTATATAGATGAACTCCCATCTTATAATCTAAAACAAGATTTCCCTGAAAAATTCCATTGTTATCTGGTCTTTTTTCACTTTTTGCCAAATAAATTCCAACATTCTCATCTGCATTCATATAGACAGTTCCCAAGTCAACAAAAGGAGCTTCATCAGGAGACATTGCAGAATTATAAGAATATTGTGTTCTATCAGCTACATAATGATTCAACCATAGTCCTACATTTCCACTTCCATTAAAGCTTAAAATTCCCTTTTTAATTCCATCGCTATTTTCTACTCTAAATCTTCCTGGTGTAGGATAATATACCAGCAAGCCTTCTGGATTTGCTACTGAACTGAAAGGTTTGTAAGTTCCATCTGACATTTGAGTTGAAGCAGTATTATATCCTGTCCAACGAGTAGAAGCCCATGGTTTCATATAAAAATATGCATTTTTAGAAGTTTCTATAGACATATTCAACACTCCATAGATTCCAGATTTTCCCTGTACATTATCTGCCTGAGGAAGAGCCCACTTTACATTTGCAGTTCTCTTATCCAATGTTCCTGAAACTTCAAATTCTGGATATGCCTGTCCTGAAAACAGAGTATTTTTATCACCAGTTATATTTATATCTGTATTTATGAATTCTATTCCTGTTGCATAAGAAGCTGAATAGTGTTGAAGTTCACTACTTAATGTTGTAAGTCCCATCAATTCTATTGAAGAATTATCAAAAATTGTTATCCCATTATTTCTAAGAAGTACTACTCCAGACTCTGCTACTTTTTTTGCATCTCCTACTATTTCTATTGTAGTTCCAGGAGTGCCATCTTCTCCTCCAATTTTAAAATCTATATCTTTTAATATTAAAGGTGTAAGCCCTCTTCCAGTATTGGTTACCACCCATCTGTTTTTTTGATTTATCTCATCTTCAAAAATTGTTCCTGCTGCTACAGTGGAAGAACTTACATAACTTGCTGGTCCATTCATCACTTGCGTTCCATCATTATATTTTATGTCTGTTGCTATAAAATTTTCATTACTTTTTATATTTTTATATCCAGAATATCCTCCAGATGAATCTCTGTAAGCATATACTTTTCCTCTTCCATCTCCTGTAGTTGAAGTTCCTGGATTAGTATCTCCAGCTTCTATATTCACTCCATTTATCAAGGGAGAATTTGTATCAGTTTGTCTTCTAATTTTTCCACTTGAAAGATATGCTTGTGTCTGTGCCCAGGTAGTAACTCCTGCTGCACTACTTGGGGCATAGATAATATCTGTATCAAAATAGTTTATTCCTTTATATCCTAGCCATGTTCCTCCTGGTGCTACATATGCATCAAATGTTGGTGCATTAGGAGCTGATGGTGAAGATACACTTGGTGATGGAGGTATAATTGAAGGAGGTACCAAAGGGTTTACAGAAATAACTACATTTGGTGTAGCTAGTCCTGGTATATTCAATGTTCCTGGTCCTGCAATATTAATAGCTCCAATAGATACATTTATATTAGGTTCATTCACAGATACTGTGATATCTCCTGGCTGTACAGGCATAGTTGGTAAAACTATACTTGGAAGTATTATTATAGGTGCTGCTACTGTTACTGTTCCAACACTTATTGATGCCATAGAAGGTGATGTTATCGGAATAACAACTGGTGCTGCAGGTACAGTAAAGGCAACATTTGGAACTTTTGCTTCTTCTATTACAGGAGATTTTACTATTGGTAATACAAAAAGCCTAGATTCATAGTCATAAATATTAGTATTTTTATTATATTCATCTCCAAAATTGATCCATCCACTTGATAAATGTCCATTTAAGTGGCTATTATGAGTATACTGAGCAGCTCCTAAAAGAGTTCCCTTTTCTCCACTTGCTCCATTATTTAAAGTTTTATTGTATCTTTCTCTTATATTGTCCATATAAGTGTTATTTCTAACACTCCCTTTCCAGTCTTTCCCCACATTATGTACTCTTTTATAATCAGCAAGAAGAGATGAAGCATATACTGTTTCTAGAGGCTTTGCATAAAAATCCGCCTCTTTCAATAATACTCTTGAATCTACTGAAAGTTTTTTTAATAATTTCTGATTTTCTGCCAGTTTTCTTTTGAGCTCTTCTCTTTCAGCCTGTATCTTGTTCAATAATTCTGCTTTACTCTGTTGTAAATTCTCAGAAGGAATTTCTTCTCCAAAAACTATTCCTCCTGATATCAAAAAAGATATCAATAAAGAAAACGAATAACTTACTTTTTTCTTAAAAAATCTCTTTAGAGACTTTTCTACTTCCCCTTTTCTCATATTAATCCTCCCCCTGGATGTTTTTTATCTTACCTAGTTAATTCAAGTATTCTTTTATTTGCCTTTACAATTTTTTTCTTTATTATTGACGATATACTACTTTAATATTTATTTTCATGTTCTATACATTTAAAGTTGTTTAATAAATGTTTTTTTCATACAATTACATTATAGCATGCAAAAAATATTTTATAAAATATTTTTATATACAATTGTAGGTTGGTTGTGTATTTTTTAGAGCTTTTATCTTCTAAATAGAATTTGTAAAAAGATATTTATTAATTTTTTAAACAACAACAAAAATAATCTATGAAACTAAATTGTAGATTATACTTCCAAATTTTAATACTACCATGCTACTGATAAAAGAAAAATAAAAAAGGAAAGAACTGGATTACAATCAAAATAAATCAGCTAAAACAATTAAGATAAAGGGAAATAGAGCTTAATATTAAAAATTCTTTGCAGAAGAAATATGGAAGTCAAAATTGGTGAA